>Ga0209564_1000081_pt1 | contig 261592 bp, 243 predicted proteins | sample AraplaCol_mMF_r2_FD_184272 | JGI IMG/M metagenome (GOLD analysis project Ga0209564, IMG submission 184272) | Arabidopsis root microbial communities from North Carolina, USA - plate scrape MF_Col_mMF_r2 (SPAdes) (version 3) | ecosystem: Host-associated > Plants > Roots > Endosphere | place... | reverse complement strand
CGCCGACGGCCAGGAACTTTCCGTCCTTGATGGCAACGGCGCTTGCCGTCGGGTTGCTGCGGTCGAGCGTGGTGACAAGGCCGTTGTGCAGGATCAGGTCGGGCGTCATCGAGGTGTCTCCAGTCTGTTGGGCGTGTGTCGCGGTTGCCCTGCCCAAGGCTAGGGCGGCGGCGGTTGCACCGAGAAAATTGCGCCGTGTAGGCATTATACGGGTTTCCTATCTATGGAGTTGCTGCCCGGCGTCCAATACCTGCGCTTGACGTGGTCGCGGAGCCCAGAAGGAAAATGGCAGGATCGACATGCCGCCGCGCAGCAGATGACGGCGCCAATGTCAGGGGAAAGGAGCGGGTAAAAACCTGCGAAGGGGGGCGCCAAGCTGCCGGCAAGGTCACTCGATCAACGAACTGGCTGTCGAGTGGGCGGACGGCGCTAAGATAGGTGAGATCAGAAGGCTGCGGGACGGCGGCGTGGCTGCCAGGATCATCGGCTTCTCCCAGATCAGTTGCCGGTTGCGGGACTGTTTCTCCAATATTGCGTTTATTCCACTGCAGTTTCTTGTCGGGAATGTCTGCCTTTTGAAGATTCTCACGTTTAAGCAGCGAAATCTAACTCTGTGGACGTCCGGACGTTTTTCCCTGAACTTATCGCCGGTTGCGCCGCCAAGGTTGAGCCGGGGGCGGAGGCTTGTTCGTCGTGTTTATCTTACAAGGCGTCCGTTCCATGCAGCCAACGGTCGCTCCCGTTTGGCCGATTCAGGTGCGCCGGTCACGCCGGAAACGAGCGGGCGTGATGCCCGCTATCAGGGAAAAGCTTCTGGTCAGATGGCTTTGGTCGGCGAAGCCACAGCGAATGGCGATTTCGGCGATTGGCATATCCTGGAGCAGCAATTCCTTGGCGCGGGCGATGCGGTATTCGGTGAGCCAGCGTAGTGGTGTGCGGCCGAAGCTCGCCTTGAAGGCTTGTATAAAGTAGCTCCGAGACAGCTCGCAGCTTTTTGCGAGCACCATCATCGATAGGTTTCCGTCGAGCTGCGCGGCCAGGTACTCCAGCGCGCGCTTTTCCTGCCAGGGAGCCAGCGTGCCCTTGCGCTCGCCCGGAAAATACAGCCCGCCGTATTTCTGCACGAGATATGTCATGATGGCGAGCGTGACTTGATCGATGAATAGCCGACTGGCCTGTTTTGGCCGCTCCAGCGCGGGCAGCAGCGCGTGGGCGAGGCCGAGAATGACGGTGTCGACTGTACCAGGAGGGCATTCGAAGCCCATGAGGTCGGGCCGCCCGATTTCGGTGGCGAAGTCGCGCACATGCCGAAAGGGAATCCGGAAGCGCACGTTGTCGAAGGGCGATAGATGATGGCAGCGCCATTCCTCGCGCAGGTCCGTGATGGCAAGCGCCCCCTCGGGGTGGCCGCCTTCGAAAATCAGCGACTTACCACGCCAAAGCCGATGTAACCGAAAGTCGCGCAATTGCGTGATAATGCTAAAGGCGTCCTCGCGCACGTTGGCCGGGCTTGGTGCCAAGTCTTCCCGATCGGACTTCAATCGCATTATGGAGATGGGAGACGCATCGACGATCGATCGGCGTATGGCGTCCGGCTCCTGGGTCTTTTCTGGGGCGGACTCCCTGTACATCGTGCACTCCCAACTAACTGGCGAACGAAAGATTGCCCAACTCTCTCGTTGAAGCAATTGGACTAATGGAGGCCTCGTCGCCGCCAAACTGAAGGCGTAACGCCAGTTTCACTGACAAATACCCTCTCAAAATGTCCGAGGTCGTCGAAATCGCACGCATGCGCAATGTCCTCCAGCGAGAGGGCATGGTCGGCAAGGTGTGATTTCGCCCTGCCGATCTGCGCGGCGATTGGCCGTAGCGTGGTTCCGGGTTCTTCCCGCATAAGAGCCCCTTGCGCCTTGCCAACGCTTTCCTCGATCGGCTCGCCATACCGGTGCAGGAGGTGGGCGCAGATGGCGACCGCTACGGGTCGCAGGGGCGCCGGCGCCGTTCCGGTGCCGGCAAAAAATGCAAGCAGCGCGGTACCGAGATTGCGAAGCACTGAATCCGGTTCGCCGCGACGGCAGATCAGGCGTCGTCGTCCGATTTCCGGCGATAGTTCCGCAGTCTCGTTGAAAAGGGCCTTGGGCAGCACAAAGGCGAGCGAGCGCAGCCGACTGTTGAGGCGAATGCCCGCCCCGTCCGCGAGATCCACGAGGCAGATCGTACCGCGCGCGAAGTGGCGAACCTCAGTACAGGAGCCATCCGCCCGAATGTCGGCGTGTTCGGCGTCCTCCAGGTAGAGCATGAGGAAATAGGACTGGGAGGCAGGGAGCCGAACGTCGTTTGCCTCATCGGCCCTGGGTTCGCGGCAAATGCTGGTCACGGAAAAGGTCGCGGCGCGGATTGGAACAGTGCTCAAGCATGGGGCCTCTGGCGTCCCGAAGCAGACGCCTACGCATGCCATGTCTTTGCTATCGAAGTTCAACGACAATCCCTGGGCGATATCTGAGGAATGACCTTGTAAATGCAGGTTCTGCCCCTCGACTGTATTCCAGGCTGTGCCAAGGTGCAACGCGAAGACCCATCGAACTCGCGTTCAACGGGAATTGTCGAGATCACCTCTTCTACGTCCGCAGTTTGCCTGCCAGGAACGAGACGAAGCGTCGGACCTTGACCGCGATATGGCGGTTGGCCGGATAGACCGCCTGCAGCTGTAACGTACTGATATGCCAATCGGGGAGAAGCTGTACCAACCGGCCCTGCCTGAGGTCTTCGCCAACGATAAAGTCGGGCAGGAGGACGATACCGACTCCCAGTAAGGCGGCGTCACGAAGACCAAGGCTGTGATTTAGTTCCAGCCGCGGCACGATCGGAATGCGGAACTCCTCATCGTTCCTCCTGAACGGCCAGATCCGCCCCCACCGCAATTCGGCGAAGTGGAGGCAGAAGTGGTTTGCCAGGTCGTGCGGCGTCTTCGGTGCGCCGTGTTCGGCCAGATAGGCGGGTGACGCGGAAATCACGAGGGACGATGTCGCCAGCTGCCGAGTGATGAGATTGATGTCGACTTCGAGGCGCCCTCGAATTGCAAGGTCGAAGCCATCCTCGACCAGGTTTACGGCCCGATGCGACAGGTCCAGTTCGATGGACACGGCCGGGTTGAGCTTCAGGAACTCCGAAACTGCCGGCACGATCACCAGATGCCCGAGATCGGGCGGCGCCGACACCCGCAATCGTCCGACGGCTTCCTTCTGGAACGAGGTCGCCGTCCGCTCCGCCTCCCTTATCTGCGGAAGGATACCCGAAAGGGCTTCGCGGTAAGCGGCGCCCGCCTCGGTAAGAACGACCTTGCGTGTCGATCTCTGAAAGAGGCGGATGCCGAGGCGATCCTCGAGCTGCCTGACCTGGGCTCCCACCGTCGCGCGCGACATGCCCAGTTCGTCCGCAGCCTTGGTAAAGCTGAGATGGGTGGAAACCGTCAGAAAGGCGGCAATCCCGTCAAGCGGATCGAGCGATTTCATGAGCGCGATTATCCGTTCAATGATGTCAAGTCATCGCTCTTATCATGAGACGAAGCACAAAGTAATCGAGGGGTGTCCTCAAGCAGAAGGAGACCCGACATGAAGACATTCACTTACGCGGCGGTATCACCGCCGGGACATGGAATGCCGGCAGCGGCGTTCGGCAAACACGTGATACGGATGATGGCCGACAATACAGGCGGTGCGCTGGGCATGCTCGAGGCCATCGTGCCGCCCGGGGAGGGCCCGCCGCTTCATGTGCACGAGCGCGAGGATGAGTTCTTCCGTGTCCTGTCCGGTTGCTTCGGTTTCTGGTGTGGTAGCGATTATGTCGAGCTCGCCGAGGGAGGCTGCATCGCGCTGCCGCGCGGCGTGCCGCATCGCTTCCGGAACATCGGGGAGACGGAAGGCTGCCTCATGGTCGTCGTGACGCCGGGCGGGTTCGAGAACTTCTTTCCGATCATCGACCTCTGCAAGCCCGAAACGCCCGAGGAGATCGCCTCCATCGCAGCGGATTTCGGCCTGACTTTCCTGCCTGAAGGCAGGCGCAAGGTCGCCTGATCCGGCGGCAGACCGCCCCAAACACAGTGCCGAGAAAACTCGACAACGGTCCATCGAAAGGAGACCGAAGGATGACACACGCGCCTTCACACGAAATCGGAATGAGCCTGACCGCCGGCCAGTTGGACGCCTATCTCGCAAGGATCCGGGTCGACCGGCCAATTTCTCTCGACCTTCAAGGCCTGTCGAAACTTCACCGCGCTCACCTCATGACCTTCACCTGGGAGGCGCTGGATGCCTTCATGGGATGGCCGTGCTCGATCTCCCCGGCATCCGCCTTCGCGAAGATGGTGGAGGGCAGGCGCGGCGGCTGGTGTTACGAGATGAACGGTCTCTTCGGCGCAGCACTTGACGCGCTCGGTTTCCGGGTAACCCGTCTTTGCGGCGCCGTCGACCGCAAAAAACTGGGCAATATCGCCATCGGCAATCATCTGACCCTGCGGGTTAATCTCGACCGCCCCTATCTTGCCGAGGTCGGCGTGGCCGACGCCATCGTCGAACCCGTGCCGATTGCTGTCGGACCGTTCAGCCAGCGCGGTTTCGATTTTTCGATCATGCCGGCGGAGGACGGCTGGTTGCGCTTCAACAACCATGTACACGGCATCGCACACAGCTTCGATTTCCGTGCCGATTACAGCTGCGAGGCCGCCATGGCCGCCACGCATTCGTGGCTGATGCGGGACCCCGGGTCGCCATTCACAAACGCGCTTGCAGTGCTGCGTCATACCGCGGACGGTTATGTCGCCCTACAGAATGATCGCTTGCGCACGGTCACGCCGGGCAGAGTTCGCGAACATCGCATCACAAGCGCGGACCATCTCGCGGACACGTTTGAGACCGTTTTCGACCTTGAGATTCCCAGGCCCGAGCGGATCTGGGACAAGGTCCAGGCGATTGGCCGCGACAAGGCGGCCTGAAGGCGCGGCACCAATATTCTGGGGTTCAAAGAAACGTCTATCCTTCGCGCAGTCTAGCGAACATTGCCGCGCATTCGCAGGAGCATCGGCACGACCTCGGCAGATCGAGTGGGCTGTTCCATCTCATCGGCGGGCTTGCCGCCGGTGTCCTGGCCGATCGCCGCACTGCCCATACGCTCGACCTCGGACCAAGCCGGCGACGGCGTGATCATTCGGAGTAATTCCGGAGGCAGACCGTCGCCGCGCTGAGCGGCGATGGAATGCAGACCTCGCAGCAATGTCATCATGGCTGGTCCCTCCGTTGTGATTTGAAGGGCCTCTTCAGACCGCGTTGATGTTCCTCAGCGTCGTGGAAGAGCCCCGGAGTGCCGCGCGCGCGTTTTCACGCTGACGGCGGGCGGCGGCCATTTGCAGTTACATTGGGCTTGCCAACGAACGATACGGCTGCCGCTCGGGCACACGCGCTCCGAAAATTGCTTTCAAATCGAAATTAGCAGTTCCTCGGAACGAGACGCTGACGATCAGTATTTCGATTTGAAAGCAAGGACCGGAGAGTGGCGCAACGCATCAGCTTCTAAACTCGTTTCACAACGAGTGAAGAAGGTAAGACGATGCGTGAAACTATTCGATTTGCATGGGGCGCCAGTTCCCTTGGCGACTTTGTTGTCGCCATGTCGAACAAGGGGATTGTGGCGCTTGAATTCAGCTCGATGCGCACCGCGATGGAGGATGCGTTGAGTATCCGCTTTCCCGAACCCGAGCTTGAACGCGCCCAGCAGGAACTTGCCGACGTGATCGAAACCGTGGCCGGCGCGATCGACGATCCGGCCAAGGTTTACGATCTGCCACTCGATCTGCGCGGGACGTTGTATGAGGTCCAGGTCTGGCTCATGTTGCGGGAAATTCCTGCTGGCCAGACCACGAATTAATGGGGCGCTCGCAGCCAAGCTCGGTTCGCGTGATCCGCGGGACGCAACAGCTGCGATCGCCAACAACCCGATCGCCGTGATCGTGCCGTGCCATCGCGTCATCAAGAAGGATGGCTCGATTTCCGGTTATCGATGGGGTGTCCGCCGCAAGCGTGCTCTGCTGGCACGCGAGCAGCGCGCCACGGAGGAATGAGATGTCGGATGCTCGTTCCGCAGTCTCGCCGTGCGGGCATATCGCCGAGCCGCTGCAGGTCATCAGGCTGTCGATCGATTCCGTAGATGCCGCCCGTCGGCAATTCCCAGGCTACAGGTTGACGCGGCTGGTGGGGGCGCGGCTTGAGCTGGATGAAAAAGACGTCGAAAGGTTCTGTGACCTGCTCGGGGTCGATCTCCTGCGACCCGTGGAGGGCGCGTCGAAGCCGTTCGATCATCATTTGCGCCATGTGATCGCTCTCTACGAGCTTAGCGCTCTGTTTCGCAATGACGGGCACGCGCCCTACCATCATGCGATCCGGCCGACCGGCTACGACTATCACCGAGACGAGGTGGATCCGCACGGCATGGAGCTATGGCAGGCCGACTATCGCGCGATGCCGGATGTCAGGCAAATGATGGCCGCTTCGATCCTATGGCTCTATCGGGCAGGGAAAGACACTGTCTGGCTGCGGCGGGTGCCTTGCATCTGGCACGCTCTCGGCTCTACGCGCTTTATCCTGGGTGGTAGTTGCGGCAGTCCGCTCGGGCTGCAGGCCAGGGGCGCCGGAAGGCCAGCCGGCGCTGCGAAACCGCGGCGCCGGCATCGCGCGCTCATCGGGCGTCGTGAAAAATGATCCCAACGGTGTGGCGCATGCCGGATCGGACGCGGCTGACACCGTGGCGCAGGTTCACGCGGTAGTTTCCCTTCGTCCCCTGGACCGGACGATTGTGGACGGCGAAAGCGACGGCGTCGCCCTGTCTGAGCGGCACGACCTCGACGCGGCTTTGCATGCGCGGCCGCTGTTCGGTCAGTGCAAATTCGCCACCTGTGAAATCGCGGCCCGGCTCGGAGAGCAGGATCGCCACCTGGATCGGGAATGCGAGGTCGCCGTAAAGGTCCTGGTGAAGGCAGTTGAAGTCGCCGGCAACATATTGCAGCAGCAGCGGCGTCGGCCGGGTCTGGCCGGCATCGTGGCATTGCTTGAGGAACGCGGCATGCTCGCCTGGAAACCTCTGGTCCAATCCCATCCGTTCGTTCCACACGTTGGCGACACCGGCAAGGCGCGGGTAGAGCGCCGTGCGGATACCGCCGATGAGATCGGGCAGCGGATATTTGAAATAGCGATACTCGCCCCTTCCGAAGCCGTGCCGCGCCATGATGATATGGCTGCGGAAATGGCTTTCGTCGGCGTAGAGCGACGCGACGCTGCTGCATTCCTCGGGCGTGAGAAGCTGGGGAAGGACAGCGCAGCCGAAGCCGTCGAGCTCGCCGGCGAGCGCCTTCCAATCATAGGCAGCAATCCGTGCCGCCGCGGACGCATCCGCAGAGGCCGGTACCATGTTGATCGCAGTCTTGTTCATAGCGTGGCTTCCTTCTCTATGAGGGTGCGTTTGCGCTCAAGGCCCCAGCGATAGCCGGCGAGGTCGCCGTCGGTGCGCACGACCCGGTGGCACGGAATGGCGAGCGCAATGGGGTTGGCGGCGCAGGCGCCGGCGACAGCGCGCGGGTTCGCGAACGGGCCAATCCACCTGGCGAGTTCCATGTAGCTCACCGTCCGGCCGACGGCGATGGCCTTCAGCTTTTCCCAGACGCGGCGCTGAAACGGCGTGCCGCGCATGTCGAGCGTCAGCTGAAGGCCGCCGGATGGCTTGGCGATGTAGCGCAGGACTTTCGCAACGTCGTTCTTCACCACGGCCTCGCTCGCCACGAGCGTGGACTTCGGGAAGCGATTGGCAAGGTCCGCCGTCAACTCTTCGGCGCTGTCGCCGAGCAGGATCGAGCATACGCCCTTGGCGCTGCGCGCGACCAGCACCTTGCTGAGTTCGCAATCGGCGACTGCGTAGGAGAGAACACCGGCGGTCGTCGAAGGGGAATGCTGCAGTGATTGCGGCCGCAGCGCGTCAGTCTTGATCATGAGGTTCATCGTCGTAGCTCCTTGTTCTGTCCTCACGATCGAGACTACGTTTTTGGTCGCGCCGCCAAACTCCGATCCTTGCTTTCAAATCAGAAAGCTATAACGCTCCCCGGAAGGTGAGATTGATGCGCATCCGTCCGACAGTCTCATGGACGCCATCCTTCAATTCGGGCACGCCGTGATAGAAGAGCCGCGACGGGCCGCCCCAGACCGCCACGTCGCCATGCCGCAGCGCATACTTCTTCACGGGATCATTCCGCTTCAGGCCTCCGAACTGGAAGGTGGCTGGCAGGCCGAGCGAGACGGACACGATCGGATTGGCGAAGTCGCGTTCGTTTCTGTCCTGGTGCAGCGAAAGGCGGGCGCCCGGCTCGTAGCGGTTGATCAGGCAGGCGTCAGGGCGGAAGTCCGGATAGCCCGCCCGTGTCGCCGCCTCCACAGCCAGATCGAGGAAGCATTCCGGCATGGCCGGCCAGGGACGGTCTGTTTCCGGATCGTCGCGATCGTATCGATAGCCGGTACGATCCGTGACCCAGCCGGCGGTGCCGCAATTCGTCATCGCCACCGACATGGTGAAGCCGCCCGGTGTGACCATATGTCGGAATGGCGACTGGCTGGTGATGTGGCCGAGCGCGGCGAGCAGATCCTTTTCAAAGGGAAGTGCTGCGCCCCGAAGCAGCATGGCACCCTCCGCCATGATCTCGGTTGCGGGATCGGCTGGGGCAAGCATGTCAAACAGATCGGGCATCTTCGGGCCTATTGCGTATCGTGTTGATCGACGGGTGAAAGACGGGCGGGTAGCCCGCAAGGAGCACCATGACCGTTGATGGTGGTGTCAGGAGCCAATCGGCGTCGTTGAGGATTTCGGGCCTGTCGTAGCCGTCATTGGCCCAGCGATACGCGAGGCCGGCGCGCAGCGTGTAAGCCTCATCCGCTGCCACGACGACCGCGCCGTCGGGCAGGTCGGTCACCGGAAGCGTGATCGGATGCAAGCGCTTGCGGCGGTGATCGAGGCGCTCGGCATGCAGGACGGAATCCATATGCGTGGCCGAAGGAGGCGCCTCTTTCTTCGCCGACGCCCAGCAGGCCCGGAAGCGTTCCGCGGCCTCGCGCCGGCAGAGGAAGCAGGGACGATGTCCGGCGGCGAGCGCAACGGCCTCGTCGAGGAAAAACAACTCCGTCCAGCTCCGGCGCGCCATCACGTCCCGGCGCCACCCCTTGAACGCGCAAGCGCAAATGAGCCAGGTTTTTGTCGCCCAGCGCCTGGCCAGCAATGTCTTCGTTGCCGGATCGTGGATGATGCCGCGATTGCCGGTAAACAGTCCGCGCTGAGAAATGGCGACGATATCACCGAAGGGCGTGACGCGGTTTTGAAGGGGCATGGTGTACTTCCCGGAGCCGTATTTACTTCAAAACGTTTCCGCGCTCGCGCGGGATGCGCCACAGATACCAGGCTGCGACCGTGCGATGGGGCGACCAGAGCTTGGAGATCTCGCGCAGCTGTTTCGGCTTCGGTTGCTCAGGCAGCGATTTCAGGACGCGGTAGCCTTCGCGGACACCGAAGTCATCGACGGGCAGGATATCCATCCGCTCCAGAGAATACATCAGCAGCATTTCGACCGTCCAACGGCCGATGCCCTTGATACCGACCATTCGGTCGATCAGCGCCTCGTCGTCCATCGTCGCGGCGATGTTGTGGGTGGGGATCAGGCCATCCAACGTTCCTTGGCCGATTGCCTTGATGGTGGCGATCTTGCTGGTCGAGAAGCCGCAGGTCCGAAGCTGGTCGAACTCGGCCGCGATGAGGTCTTCCGGGCTCGGAAAATCGCGGTCATCGAAGAGCCCCTTGAGGCGTCCAATGATGGCATCGCCAGCTTTGGCCGTCAGCTGCTGGTAGGCAATCGCGCGAACGAGCGCCTCGTATGGTTCGCGGGCGGCTTTGGGGTCGTGCCGGCAAGGGCCGACCAGCTCGATCAATCTGGCCCAGTCGTCGTCATGACTGGAGAGGAAGGCAACAGATTCATCGTGGTGGGAGAGCAAATTCATAAGGACGCCTTGCATTCGTCGGCAACCGCGAAGCGCGGCCGGTTGCAGGTGGTCAGGATGTGGCCGCGGCGGAGCGGCGGTTGTGGCCGTGACGTCATGCGGTCTGAGACGCTTCCCGATCGAGCAGGGCGCGCTTGCGGTCGACGCCCCAGGCATAACCGGAGAGCGCGCCGTCGTTACGCACGACGCGGTGGCAGGGGATGGCGACCGCGATAGTGTTTGCGGCGCATGCTCCGGCGACTGCCCGCGTGGCACTCGGCGAGCCGATACGTCGGGCGATTTCAGAATAGGACACACGCGCGCCGACAGGGATCTCCTGCAGGATCTGCCATACCCGGCGTTGGAACGCCGTGCCGCGGACGTCGAGCGGCAGATCGAGGCCGACGGTGGGGTTTTCGACGAAGCCACAAACGCGGGCGATCAGAGCCTCGTATTCGCGGTCCATGCCGATTAGGCGCGCCTTCGGAAAACGATCCTGAAGATCGCGAACCAGTTCGTCCGGATCGTCGCCGAGTAGGATCGAGGCGACGCCTTTCGTGCTGGAAGCCACAAGGATTGCGCCGAGATAGGACTGGCCGATCGCAAACTTGATCTCCTCGTTGGCGCCGCCTTCACGATACTGTGTCGGCGTCATGCCGAGCATACCGGTCGACTTTTCGTAGAAGCGGCCGCTGGAATTGAAGCCGGCGTCATACATCGCCTCGGTGACGCTCGTGCCGGTATCGAGGCCCTCACGCACTTTCTTCGCGCGGTGGCCGGTGGCATAGGCCTTCGGGGTCAGCCCCGTCGACGTCTTGAACATACGATGGAAATAGCTCGGACTGCGGTCCACAGTAGCCGCCAACTCTTCCAGCGACGGTTCCTCCTCGCTCTCTTCGATGATGCGGCAGGCCTTGGCGATTAGGGCGGCATTCTCGCATTCGAGCGAAGGGCCATCGGGGTTGCAACGTCGGCACGGACGAAACCCGGTTGTCCGTGCGCTTTCGAGCGTATCGTGCAGCGCGACGTTCTTCGGATTTGCCGTGCGTGACGGGCAGGAGGGCCGGCAATAGATGCCGGTCGTCGAAACGGAATACCAAAACTGACCGTCGGCAGACTTGTCGCGCGCTACGATCCGCGCCCAGCGGGGATCGTCCCCCACGGAAGGAGGTGAGCTGTAAAGGGTTGGTGCGGGCCGGATGTTCATGTCCATGGTCTTCTACTCGGATTTGTTCTGGCTCGATCGTGCCTCCGATCCGCGCTGGTCAGACTCCGATCCTTGCTCTCGAATCGAACAAAACCCACCCGAAACTTGCGCGGGCGATCGATAGGGCGTCGGGTTTCCGGCGTACCTCCAGTGCACGGGCACTCAGTGCGAAAAGCGTTTTGATCCCATGTTGAAACACCACTTTTGGTTCGGCCAGACTACATGCGCGGCATTGAGCGGGGTGGTGAAACATGCAATTGAGGCTCGCACAGGGAGCTGTGCGAGCCTCAATTCTCTTGGCCAAGATGCGCAGCTCACGCGAACTGGCGCTATGTGGTTTTCGATCAGGCTTTCTGGATCAGCCCGAGCTGCATCATTGCGGTCAGGCCGTCGTCGAGACCATGCTCTTCGACGATCATGCCGTCGACCACCTTCAGCACGGTCTTGCCGGTAAAGTGCATCTTGCGGCCGGTCGCCGCCGGTACGCCGCCGAGCAGGAAATCGTCGAAAGCCGGACCCGTGTGGGTGCCGCCGCCTTCCCACTGGCCGACCACATAGTCGCCCTCGGCAATCAAGTCAGCTGTGCCCCAGAAGTTGAGGTCGGGGAACGCGGCGCGGAAGTCGGTCATGAACGCCTTGATGTCTTCGCGGCCGCGGCGCGGTTCGTGCAGGGAATATTGCAGGAGCATATCGGGCGCCGCGACCTCATCGATAACAGCAAGATTGACGTCCTTGCCCCAGAATTCGGTGAACCAGCGAACGACGACTGCCTTGTTGTCTTCTTCTTTGCTCATGGAAATATCCTCATTTCAAAATCGGGCGACCATCGAAACCGCTCGATGACCTGATCAAAGGGATATGTGAGCTTGCCGGGCGCCAAACTCCGGTTCTTATCTTCGAATTGGAAACGGCGCGCGAGGTGAGCGCTGGCGGTTACCGCATGGGTGAAATGGCTGCCGTTCCCGGGTGGCCTAGGCGCAGCACTCCGCGACGGTCGAAGGGCCGCAGCACCGCTTTTCATTGGACGCGTGTTCAGCCAGCCATCGGTCTCGAGGCTTGCAGCTCGCGGGGCGGGGCGTCAACGTAACGTGGAGAGCACCGTCTTCCGCGACAGGATCGTTTGCGCAGAACAACTGCATCGGGCGGACTCCATCGCTCACTTCGAAGGTCAGCTTGGCCGAACCGTCAAGACGAACGTGCTCGGAAACTTTGCGGACAATGGCCGAAAATTTTCCGGCCGTCATATGGGTCCGCTCGCCCTCTTCGATATCCCACAACTGCACGAAGATTTCAGACCAGGCCTCCGGATTAGCGCCGCAATCGAGCGCGGAGAACTGGCCAACCTTGACCTCAGTCACATGGTAGCCGGGCTTTACGGGCTTTCTTTCGTAGGCGAACACCAGTGGGAGGTCCGCGGCGTCAGCGATCCTTTCAAGCAACTCTCCGAGCGAGATGTCAGATTTGTTGGAATGGCTATTGTCGATCTTGCTCATTTGCGTCTATCCTCGATTTCAATAGTTCAAGGATTATTGAAATATGGATGATCGTCAAGCCCTCGCGTCCTTTGCGGCACTTTCTCAGGAGACCCGGCTCGCCATCGTAAGAACGCTGGTCGTCGCCGGCCCTGAGGGCCTGGCCGCAGGCGCGATTGCGGAGCGCATGGGCGTTTCTCCATCGAACGTCTCGTTTCACCTCAAGGAACTCGAACGCTCCGGCCTCATCTCCCAGCGCCGCGAGTCGCGTTCGATTGTCTACAGCGCAAGTTATGACACGCTGGCTGACCTGGTGACGTTCATGACGGAGGACTGCTGCGCAGGACATCCCGAAATCCGCGGCTCGGTCGAGCGATCCGCTCGTTGCTGCCCAAGCGAAGCGTAGAGCGCCGAGGAATCCGTCATTGCATACGAACAAGGTTCCTGCGGGCATCGTCTCCGCTCTCGGTGTCACGCAGATTATTGGCTACGGCACTCTCTATTATGCCTTCAGCATCCTGGCGCCAGGAATGGCCAAGGACCTGGGCATCAGCCTGGAACGTGTCTTCGCCGTCTTCTCGGTCTCGCTGTTCATTGGAGGTCTTTCCGCTCCGTTCATCGGCAGACATATGGACAAGGTCGGCGCGGCGACGGTGATGACGGTTGGTTCGACCCTTGCGGCGTTCACCCTGGCGCTTTGCGCGTGGTCGCCGTCCGTAGCGCTCTTTGCCGTTGCAATCATCCTGCTGGAGGTGTCCTCCGGCATGGTCCAGTACCAGGCAGCCTTCGCGACGCTGGTCGAGAGCGAACCCCGTTCAGCCTCCCGCAGCATCACCTATCTCACACTGATCGGCGGCTTTGCTTCGACCATCTTCTGGCCGATCGCCGCGACACTGATCAGGTACCTGTCCTGGCGGGAAATCTATCTGCTGTTCGCGGCGCTCAATCTTCTCGTCTGCATGCCACTTCACTACTGGATCATGCGTGCCGGAAGGGTCGGCTCCAAACTGGATGAGACAAGAACCCACGAAATCGTCGTCGGCGCACTTGAGCCGCGAGCGCGCCGCCGCGGGATGTTGCTGGTCTCCATTGCCTTCTCGCTTTCGGGGTTCACTCTCGCGGCAATCCTCGCCCACATGGTGCCGATGCTGGGCGCGATGGGACTCGGCAGTGCGGCGGTCGTGATCGGATCGCTGTTCGGCCCGGCACAGGTCATGAGCCGCCTGATCAACATGGCCTTCGGAAAGGGCCTGTCGCCGCCCGCGCTTGCGATCGTTTCTGCGACCCTTATGGTCCTCGGCGTCCTCATACTCGGAGTCTCGGGCAACTGGTTGCCTGGCGCGGTGGCATTTGCCGTCTGTCTTGGCCTTGGGTCCGGGATCAACAGCATCGCTCAAGGGAGCCTGCCACTCTATCTGTTCGGCTCCGCAGGCTACGGAGCGATTACAGGAAAGATGGCTGCGGCCAGACTGGCGGTGGGGGCCGCCGCCCCCTTCGCGTTCGCCACGGCGATGGAGAATCTCGGCATCGCCACGGCGCTGTTCGTCAATGCCATGCTTGGTACACTCGGGATCGCTGCATTCATCGCAGTGGCTGTCTCTACGCGCAGCCCCACGAAGGCTGGGTGACTAAATCGACCTCAACGACACCCGCTTTTCAAGTTCGGCAGCGTGTTCCTTCCGCTCGCTGTAGCGGTCGGTCAGGTAGGCGGAAGCGTCCCTCGTCAGCAGCGTGAACTTGACCAGTTCCTCGCACACGTCCACGACGCGGTCGTAGTAGGAGGACGGCTTCATTCTGCCGTCGGCGTCAAACTCCTGGTAGGCCTTGGCGACGGACGACTGGTTCGGGATCGTGATCATCCGCATCCAACGGCCGAGCACGCGCATCTGGTTCAGAGCGTTGAAGGACTGGCTGCCACCAGAGACTTCCATGATCGCCAGTGTCTTTCCCTGCGTCGGTCGAATTGATCCGAGCGACAGGGGAATCCAGTCGATCTGGGCCTTCATGATGCCCGTCATCGCGCCATGGCGCTCGGGGCTGACCCAGACCTGGCCTTCCGACCATTGCGACAGCTCGCGCAGTTCCTGCACTTTCGGATGGCTGGCCGGAGCCGCGTCGGGAAGCGGTAACCCTCTTGGATCGAACATGCGCACCTCGCACCCCAAACGCTCGAGAAGTCGTCTGGCTTCGTGCGCGAGCAGCCGGCTGTACGAAACCTCCCTGAGCGAGCCGTAGAGGATCAGGATACGCGGCTTGTGCGTCGAAAAGGCGGGACGCAACGCGTCGAGGTCAGGCTGACGAAGATGCGGCTCCTGCAAGGCAGGGAAGGTCTCAGACAATGCGCTTTCCCTCTTGATCGAGGACCTGCTCGCCGTCTTCCTTGAAGAAGGCTCCCTTGAAGGCATCCGGCAGGATGTCGAGCACGACCTCCGAGGGGCGCGCGAGCCTTGTGCCGAGCGGCGAGACGACGAGCGGCCGGTTGATGAGGATCGGGTCCTTGAGCATGGCATCGAGCAACTGGTCGTCCGTCAGCTTCGGATCGTCGAGACCCAGCTCCACGTAAGGCGTCCCTTTCTCGCGGATCGCCTGGCGGACGGTCAGTCCGGCGTCGGAGATCATCCTTGCCAGTTCCTCGCGCGAAGGCGGAGACTGGAGATAATCGATGACCGTCGGTTCGATCCCGGCTGCGCGGATCATCTCCAGTGTGTTGCGGGACGTGCCGCAGGCCGGGTTATGATAGATGGTGACGTCCATTGTCATGTCCTTTCGGTAATGGTGTTCCGGGAGACGGCGGGTGCTGCCTCGTACCAGCCCTTGGTGCGGTTCACGGCCCAGACGACCGTGAGCATCACGGGAACCTCGATGAGCACGCCGACGACCGTCGCCAGCGCTGCGCCGGACTGGAAGCCGAACAGGCTGATTGCGGCCGCAACCGCGAGTTCGAAGAAATTGCTGGCCCCGATCAGTGCCGAAGGTCCGGCGACGCAATGGCGCTCGCCCGAGATCCGGTTCAAGACGTAGGCCAGCCCCGAGTTGAAATAGACCTGGATGAGGATGGGGACGGCCAGCAGGGCGATGATCGTCGGCTGCGCGATGATCTGCTCGCCCTGGAAGCCGAAGAGGAGGACGAGCGTTGCCAGCAGCGCGACAAGCGAAAGCGGCTGCAGCTTCGCCAGCATGACGTCCAGCGCCCTGGTCGTGCCGTCAGCGGTCAGACGGCCTCTCAGGACCTGCGCGATGATGACCGGGACCACGATATAGAGCACGACCGATAGAACGAGCGTGTCCCACGGTACGGTGATGGCCGACAGCCCGAGCAGGAGACCGACGATCGGCGCGAAGGCGACAACCATGATCGCATCGTTGAGCGCGACCTGGGAAAGCGTGAACAGCGGCTCGCCGCGCGTCAGATTGCTCCAGACGAACACCATCGCGGTACAGGGCGCGGCCGCAAGGATGATCAGACCTGCGATGTAGGAGTCGATCTGGTCGGCGGGCAGATAGGGACGGAACAGCCATCCGATAAACAGCCATCCCAGCAGCGCCATGGAGAACGGCTTTACCGCCCAGTTGATGAACAGGGTCACGCCGATTCCGCGCCAATAGCTGCTCACCTGTGCCAGCGAGCGGAAGTCGATCTTGATGAGCATCGGGATGATCATCAGCCAGATCAGGATGGCGACGGGCAAATTCACCTTGGCGATCTCCGCCGCGCCAATGGCCTGGAAAACACCGGGCATCAGATGGCCGAGGGCGACGCCGACGACGATGCAGAGAAAGACCCAGATGGTCAGGTAGCGTTCAAACGTCGACATTGGCGGACTTTCCCTGGCTTGCCGCCGAACCTTCCATCGCGCCGATCTGGCCGAGCTTCGTTTCGAGCGCCAGGTGATCGAAGGATGCCAGCGGGAGGCTGACGAACACCATGATCCGGTTCTTCAGGAAGCGGGCGGCTTGCGCGAAGGCGCGCTGGATTTCGACCTCCGTGCCAACAACGGCGGCCGGGTCTTCGACACCCCAATGCGCGGTCATCGGATGTCCGATCCATACCGGACAGGCTTCGCCGTGTGCGCTGTCGCAGACGGTGAAGATAAAGTCCATTTCGGGCGCACCAGGCTCGGCAAAGACGTCCCAACTCTTGGAGGAGAAGCCAGTCGCCGGATAACCAAGTGCTTGCAGTTCCTTCAGCGCATGCGGATTGATCTCGCCTTTGGGCTGGCTGCCCGCGGAGAATGCCCTGAACCGTCCGCCGCCCTCTTTGTTGAGGATGGATTCGGCGAGAATGGAACGTGCGGAATTGCCCGTGCACAGGAAAAGCACGTTGTAGGTCTTGTCGGTCATGGTCGTTGTCCGTGGTTAGGTCGGAGGATTGCTGAGTTTCATGATCGTGGCCGATGCCGGGCAAATGCCCGAAAGCTGACGGGTTGCGAGAACGGCGGGCGGCGCATCGGCTCGCTCGACCGCAACGAAACCGAGGCTTTCGAAGAACGGCGCGGCGGTCGTCGTAGCCAGGAAGACTGCCGAGCTTTCTTTGACGGCTTTCAGGGTTTCCCTGGCCAGCGATTTGCCGAATGACTTGCCACGATGCTCGGGCAAGATGACCATTGACCTGAGGAGGACCGCATCGCCGCACGTCTCAATGCCAGCGTAGCCAATTGTGCCGCCATCGGAGGAAACCGCCCTGAAGAACGAGCGTCCCGGCTCTCCGAGGTCCTCGATCGGAAGACCGGAGGCCGATAGCGCCAGCTTCAGTCCGGGATCGCTTCCCGGGATTGGCTCTAGTCTGATGTCGCTCATGACAGCTTCACCTCGGGTCCGCAGCAGGGCGTAAGTTCGGCGATCAGCGGCGCACAGAGTTCGGTCGAGCCGCCACAGCAGTCTTTCAACAGGAAAAGGGTCAGGTTTCGCAGGCCGTGGAGGTCGGCTCGATAGATGATCGAACGGCTTTGCCGTTCGCTTGTCACGAGGCCGGCGCGCAACAGCGTCGCGAGGTGCGCCGACATGGTATTCTGCGGGACGTCGAGAAGGCGGGCAAGTTCGCCGGCAGGCACGCCATCCGGTTCATGTCGGACGAGAAGCCGGAATGTCTCGAGCCTGGTAGACTGGGCCAGTGCGGCAAGCGCCGCTATTGCGGTGATATTATCCATTAATCCAGAATAATAGATATATTGGATATGTCAATTGCTGCCAACGATCCTCCTCTCCACTATTGGCGCGAAGCCGGAGCAGCCCCGAATGCATAATCCACCCGGCAACAGCGCTCACAGCTGTGATGATACCTTCTCGCTGGTGTCGCTTGTCTGCGCGGGCCTCACACCGGAATGGACCAGGATTTGCCGAACCGCAGATATCATGCAGTCGTGGCGTGCAAGACCTGGTGATGGTCCGTGGGAACGACGGGAAGGGCGCGCTTATGTGCGCTGGCGCGATAGGTTGAGAGTATGCGTTCAGCCGCAGCCGACGCGACAGTTCTGCCTTCGAGAAAGTCGTCGATCTGGTCGTATGTCACGCCGTAAGCGTCCTCGTCCGGCCGCAGAGGCGCGTCCGATTCAAGGTCAGCGGTGGGAGTTTTCCAGACGAGCTGTTCCGGCGCGCCGAGTTTCGAGGCAACGGCGCGGACGCGGCGCTTGTTCAGACCGGCGAGAGGGAGAATGTCCGCTGCGCCATCACCGAACTTCGTGTAGAAGCCCATGAGCGCCTCCGCAGCGTGGTCCGTGCCGATGACGAGACCCGACGATGCCCCGGCGATCGCATATTGGGCGACCATCCTCTGCCGTGCCTTCACGTTCCCGAGGATGAAATGATGACGTGGGGCCGGGTCAACGCCGCCGGCAAGGATTGCGTCCATGAGGCTATCGGCCGCCGGTTTTATATCCACGGTGATGACACGGTCCGGGCGGATCGCAGCGACGGCTGCGGCCGCATCGTGTTCGTCCGCCTGCACACCGTAGGGAAGCCGGACGGCAATGAACGTCGCCGAATGGCCGCTTTCGCGTAACTCCTGAACGGCGCGCTGGGCGAGAAGCCCGGCCGTCAGGGAATCGACCCCGCCGCTGATCCCGAGCACGTAGGCGCGCTGTCCGCCTTGCACGAGATATGCCTTCAGGAATTCAATCCGCGTGCGGATTTCGCTCAGCGCATCGAACTCCGATCGAACGCCAAGCGCCTGAATGATGGCAAGTTGCTCTTTCACTGAATGTCTCCTGCTGCCTTCGCCTCGTTGCTCCTGGCGGTCCGTCCCTTCGGGGTGACCGCACCAGATATTTCATCTGAGGATCCGAAGGAGGCAAGGGAATAACCTTCCTGCCTCCTCCTTCTTCCACGTCGAAGTCACGCACGCCAGCAATGCTGGACGTGGTCTTGCAGCAGAATGGCGAGCCTGCGGCCTGAGCGACGATTGCTTTTTTGGCGTGCCGCTGCTAGGCAATGACCTCGGAACCGGTCAGTTGGCGCCCTTTGACCGCGCCAGCACGAAATCGTGGTTTACTTCCCAGAAGCGACCCGAAAATCCGTAATCCGCGGCGCGGCCCGGGTCCTCAACGCGCCGGAAAGTCGCCAGCAGGCTCTGCTTCACTCCGAACACCGCATCCGAATGGATATACGGATCATCCGGATCGAAGATGTGGGTGATGAGCGTCTCGTACCCGTCGGCCTTGATGATGTAGTGGAGATGGGCCGGGCGGTTGGGGTGACGCCCGAGATGCTCCAGCATCCGGCCGACCGGACCGTCGTTCGGGATCGGGTAGTATTTCGGCTTTACCGCCCGGAACCAATATCCGCCGTCTGGCCCGGTGCGGAAGACGCCGCGCAAGTTGAACTCCGGCTGGATGCCCTTCTGCTGAACGTCATAGAAACCTTCGTCATTGGACTGCCAGACATCGATCACGGCGTCAGCAATGGGCCTGCCCTCGGTATCGAGGATGCGACCGCCGACCACCATGTCCTCGCCCTTCTGGTCGAGACAGATGTTTGCGCCCATCTCGAGCTCCGGCGCGTCCTGGACATGAAACGGGCCCAGCACGGTGCTTTCGGAGGCACCCGACGGCTTGCGATTGTTGATTGCGTCGACCAGCATCGAGACGCCGAGCGTGTCGGACAAAAGGATGAACTCTTGCCGCCATTCGTTACACATCTGTCCGGTGCGTGTGAGGAAGAGGATCGCCTCCATCCACTCCTCCTGCGTCGGCTCGATTTCCCTCACCGCTTCGTGCAGCTTGCGCGTCACGACGTCCATGATCTGTTTCAGTCGTTCGTCCTTGGCATTTTTGTTGCGGCCCGTGACGACCTCAATCGAGTTTTCTTCGGTGAAGAAGCCTTTCTCATGCGCTTCCATGGATCACCTCCCAAGCACTGATGTCATGACCCGACGAAGGTCTGCGACGGGATCTGCCGACTGCGCCTCCGAGCGCCAGCAGACGTGATGGTCAGGACGCACAAGAACGATGCCGCTGTCACGCACTTCGCTCAGCCCGGCCCAGTCGCCGGTGAAATCATCCCACTGCTGCCGTGCGCCGATGGCGTGGGCCGCAATATCGACACCAAGCTCATGGCCGACGACCTTCGCCGCTTCGATCCACCCCTGTCCGCCGATCCCGGTCAGGACCGTGAACCGGCCGTGGCCGGAGAGATCGAGCGTCGAGGCCTTCTTCCCATCGCCAGAGAAAACCCATGCATGCGGCAGTCGGGCCCCCGGCCAGGTGGTCTGCTGGAAATGCAGTTCCGGGTCCTTGGCAAAGGCCGGTTCGGGTTGACCATCGGTGACGATCGCATCCGAACGATAGCGCTGGTTCATCTCGACGCCGTGGGCGTCGAACTCGTAGACCTTGGCGGCGATCGCCTTGCGGATGGCGGCGCGCTGTTCTTCCGCCGCCGGCGTATCGCGGCAGCGCGCATCCATGTTCTGCTGCATCTTCACCGGATCGATGGAATCGAGCAGGCCGAGCGCCTTGAAGATCGGGCCGAACTCTTCAATCGACTTGTTGGCGCGGGTGACGATCTGCTTGGCGACCGGCGCTCGCTCCGTTGTGTAGGTATCAAGCAGCTTTTCGCTCGCCTGGCCCTTCAGCACAAAAGCGAGCTTCCAGGCAAGGTTGAAGGCATCCTGGATCGAGGTGTTGGAGCCGAGCCCGTTCGATGGCGGATGGCGATGCGTGGCATCGCCCATGCAGAAGACGCGTCCGTTCGACATCGTCGTCGCATACATGTTGTTGACCGTCCAGGTCGAGACCTGCTTGATCGTGACATCCAGATCTTGCACGCCGACCAGGTCGCGCACCACCTTCTTCGCATGGGCTTCGTCGACGGCCGGTGCCGGCTGGTTGATATCGTATCCCCAGACGATCAGCCATTCGTTCCAGGGGCGGACCATGCGCACGAGGCCCATGCCGATACCGCCGACGTCGGCCCCCGGTTGCAGCACCCAGTAGAGTACCGAAGGACGGTGGGCGACATAACGCGACAGGTCGGCCTCAAACAGGATGTTCATTGAGCCGGCAACGCCCATCCGGCCCTCGAAGGTGAGCCCGGCATGCTCCGCGACCTTCGAATTGCCGCCGTCAGCACCGATCAGATACTTCGAGCGAACGGTGATTTCCTTGCCGGTCAACCGGTCGAGACAGGTCGTGGTAACGCCTTCGCCGTCCTGTACATGGCTGACATATTCCGTCGACATCCGCGCCTGGGTACCGCGCGAGCAAGCCGTCTTGAATAGGAGCGGCTCCATGAAAGTCTGGGGCAGATCGTTCATCTGGCTCGGCGAGGATAGCTGGTGTTCGGCGCGCGAGACCGGGTGCTTGCCCCAGCTTTTCATGCGTCCGATCTCTTCGCCCGCAAGCGAGGTACAAAAGACGTTCTCGCCCATCAGGTCCTGTTCGGCGGCGAACATATAGACCTCGTCTTCCACGTCCCGGCCGAGATCGCGCAGGACCTCCATCGTGCGCTGGTTGGTGATATGGGCGCGTGGCGTGTTCGCCAGCCAGCGATAGCGGTTGATCACCATGTTTTCGATGCCGTAGCTCGAAAGCAGGGCGGCCGTGGCGGAACCGGCTGGCCCCGTGCCGATGATGAGTACGTCGGTTGTGATATCAGCCATTTGGTCCTCCCTTTGGCATGTGTGCGAGTGGTCCGCCGATCAATTTGCGACGGACCGGAAAGAGCTGGATTCCGGTGCGATCGGAGAACAGGCCCCAGAGACCGCGCGGCGAAAAGAGCATGACGAGGATGCCGATGAGGCCAAGGACCAGCAGGTACCAGGAGCCAAAATCGGCGAAGAGCTTTTGCAGCAGGAAGAAAAGCACCACGCCGACGATCGGCCCTTCGATGGTGCCGATCCCGCCGATCACCACGATGAAGATGACATAGGCCGTCCAGTCGGTGACGGAGAAAGCCGCGTCCGGCGAAATACGCGCTTTCTGCACGTAGATCAGCGCACCGGCCAGTCCAGTGACGTAGGCCGTCGCTACGTAGACCAGAGCCTTCATGCGGCGGGCGTCGACGCCGACGGCACGGGCGGTCTGCTCGTTGTCGCGCACGGCCGCAAGACCGAGCCCCTGCTTGCTTCGCAGCAGGCGGTAGATGAAGCCGATCGTCGCGAGCGCCAGGAGGAGCGCAATCCAATAGGTGAGGGCATCGCTGGCTGCGGCCGCCTTCATACCGAAGAGGTCACGCACGATATCGACGCCTGCCATGTCCTTCGTCGCCTCGCGCGGCAGCGACGTGCCGGTACCCCCGCCGAGCGCCTTCCACTGTGCGAGCAGCAGCCGCACCACCTCGGCCACCACCCAGGTGCCGATGGCGAAATAGGGTCCCTGCAGCCGGAAGGTGAAAAAGGCCGTCGGAATGGCGAGGAGCGCCGAAAGAGCGCCGGCAATCAGGATCGCAACGATGGGATCGACGCCCGCCAGAATGACCGCACCGAACATCGCATAGGCGCCGAAGCCGACGAAAACTTGCTGGCCGACCGAGATCAGCCCGGCATAGCCGGCAAGCAGGTTCCAGTTTTGCGCCAGCACCAGCATGGTCAGGATGAAGAAGAGATCCTGCACGACGCTGCGGGACACGATGAGGGGAGCTGCAATCGCAAGCGCGAGCCCGGCGACTGCCGCCAAAGCTGCAAGCGATGAGGTTCCGCTCCGGGTTTCGACCTTGAAGGACGGAATGGCGATGGACATCGGCTTGACCTCAATCGACGGCGCGGGGGAAAAGCCCGCGTGGCTTGATGACGAGAACGGTGAGGAAGGCGAGATGTCCGGCAAGGATCTGCCATTCCGGATTGACGGCCGCCCCAAGCGTCTGCGCAACGCCGAGGATGACCCCGCCGGCAAGCGTTCCCCAGAGCGAGCCGAGGCCGCCGATGATCACGGCTTCGAAGGCGTAGATCAGGCGGGACGGTCCCGATGTCGGATCGAAGTTGGCGCGCGTGCCAAGATAGAGGGCGGCGATCGTCACCACGACCATGGCAAGCCCGGTCGCCATGGCGAAGACGCGTTGCGGGCGAATACCCATCAGCCCGGCCGTCACGATGTCGTCGGAGGTCGCGCGGAAGGCGCGCCCGAGCGCCGTTCGATAGATCAGCTGGTTGAGGCCGAAGATCACGGCGAGCGCCGACAGGAAGGTCATCAACGGCATCAGGCCTATGTTGAGCGAGCCGACGCCGATCGAAGCACTTTCCAGCGCCCCGATGGACACGCGGCGGCTGTCGGCGGAAAACGCTTCGAGCAGGCCATTCTGGAGGACGATGGAGATGCCGAACGTGACGAGCAGCGGCGGCAACACGTCCTTGCCGAGCGTGCGATTGAGCACGAAGTATTGCAGGCCCCAACCTGTCAGGAACATCAGTGGCGCGGCAATGAGCGCTGCCAGGAATGGATTGAGGCCGAGCGCCGAGGTCAGCAAAAGGATCAGGAATGCGGCAAGCACGATCAGGTCGCCATGGGCGAGATTGACGAGCCGCATGATGCCGAAGACCAGGCTCAGGCCGGCGGCAAACAGGGCGTAGAGCCCGCCGAGCAGAACGCCCTGCACGATCGTGTCAATGAAGCTCATGGCGCGGCGCTCCGAAATAGGCCTGGTGGATCTGTTCGCGGGTCAGCACCTCCGGACGCCCCGAAAGCGTCACCCGCCCTTCCATCAGGCAATAGACCTGGGTTGCGACCTTCAGTGCCTGGGCGATGTCTTGCTCGACGATGACCATCGAGGCGCCCGTTGCGCGGATACGCGGGAAAGCCGCATAGATGTCGCGAACGACGACCGGTGCCAGGCCGAGGCTGATCTCGTCGCAGAGCAGCACGTCCGGGTTGGACATCAGTGCCCGGCCGATCGCCACCATCTGCTGCTGGCCGCCGGAAAGGGCCGTCGCCGGGTTGTTTCGACGCTCGCGCAGGATCGGGAAGAGCTCATAGACACTCTCTAGAGTCCATGGTCCCTGTCCCTTGCGGCCATAGGCGCCGATCAACAGGTTCTCCTCGACGGTCAGCGACGGGAACAGCCGGCGGCCTTCCGGTACCATGGCGATGCCGCGGGCAAGCACGTCGGGTGCTGCCAGCGCGCCGATCGGTTCATCGCGATAGACGACCATGCCCGGCTCGCTTGTGAGCACGCCGGAGATCGCGCGCATCAGGCTGGTCTTGCCCGCGCCATTGGCGCCGATGATCGCAACGGTTTCCCCCTTGGCAACGGCGATATCGACACCGAAAAGGGCCTGGAAGTCGCCGTAGAAGGCCTTGAGCCCTCTGGTTTCAAGCATAGCCGTCATAGCTCGATCCCCAGATAGATCTCCTGGACGGCACGCGACGCCATGAGCTCGTCGGGTTTTCCAATACCGATCACCTTGCCGAAGTTGAGAACCAGAAGCCGTTCGACCACCGAGGTCAGCGCATGAAGCACATGTTCGATCCAGATGACGGCAACGCCCTTTTGCTGGATGGCACTGATGGTCGCGACCAGTTGGTGGCATTCGGCTTCCGTCAAACCGCCGGCGATCTCGTCCAGCAGCAACAGCCGGGGTTCGGTGGCAAGCGCCCTTGCCAGTTCCAGCCGCTTGCGCTGCAGAAGGGTGAGGCCACCGGCCAGTACATTCGCCTTCTCGAACAGGCCGGTGTCCACCAGGATTTCGGCGCAGCGGTCACAGGCTTCCGCCTCGCGCCGCCGCGTGCCAAAACTGCCCGCGACGAGCAGGTTCTCAAAGACTGTCAGCTTTTCGAAGGGTTGCGGGATCTGGAAGATCCGCCCCATGCCCGAAAGACAGCGCGCCATCGGCGGCGTTCGGGTGACATCCACGCCGCCGAAGCGGACCGTGCCGCTGTCGGCGGCGATGTTGCCGGTAATCAGATTGAACAGCGTCGACTTGCCGGCGCCGTTTGGCCCGATGATGCCCAGCGCCTCACCCTCGCCGACCGAAAAGCTGATCTCGTCGGCGACGGTCAGCGCGCCGAAGCGCTTCGAGACCCGCTCGAGCTCTAACAGAGACATGCCTGACCCTCCTCGGTCACAGTCCCACGCCATCAGGCGCTTAAACGATCGCTTCCATTTTTCCACCGGCGGGGATGTTCGGCGCCGTCTTGTTGTCGGTAATGACGAGGTCGTAGCCGCCGGCGTCCTTCAGCCGCCACTGACCGCCGACGAGCGGCGTCTTGGCGACGTTGCGGGCAGCAAACGGCGGCAGTCCCTTGCCGTCCCATGCAATGGGACCGACGAGCGTATCGAGTTTTGTGGCGGCGATTGCCTGGGCCACTGCATCGCCGTCCGTCGGGTCGTCGGCCCGCGTAACGGCGTCGACGGCCAATTCGAAGAGGGCGTGGGCAAAGCCGATCGGCTGCGTCCATGGCCGGCCGGTCGCCTTGGTGAAAGCGTCGGCCACTTGAGCGGATGTCTCGCCTGTCAGCGACGAGGCGAAGGGGTGGCTCGGCGACCACCAGACTTCGGACGAGAGATTGTGCCCGGCCTTGCCTAGCGCTTCGACCGCGTGCGGGAACAGCAATGCCTTCCCGATCGAGGCGACCTTCGGCACGAAACCCTGCTGCTTTGCCTGGTTCCAGAAGGTCGTGAAGTCAGGAGGGATGACCACGCCGGTAACGATCTCGCATCCAGCCGATTTGAACGCATTGATCTGGGCAGAGAAATCGTCCGTCATGTTCTGGTAACGGCCGGGGTCGGTGAGCCCGTAGCCAAGCTTTTCGAGGACCGGCGGGAAACCCACGGTCCCGTCGCCCCAGGCATTGCCGTCACCGTCATTGGGGAAGAGGCCGCCGACTTTGTGGTTCGTCTCGACCTGGGCCCACATATTGGTGAAGACGGCGATCACATCCTCGAGGCCCCAGAAGAAGTGATAGGCATAGTCGAACGGTTTCCACGAAGCGGGATCGCTTGGGTTACCCTGTTGGCCGATGAACCAGGGCTGCCACGGCGCAACCGTCGAAATGCAGGGCATCTGTTCGGCTTCGCAGGTGGTTGCAACAGGGTTCGTGGTTTCGGGTGTCGAGGCGACCAGAACCAGATTGACCTCGTCATCGACGATCAGCTGCTTGGCGACTTCCGCCGCCCGGTTCGGGTTCGACTGGCTGTCCTTGACGACAACCTCGAAGTTTTGGCCCTTGGCCTTGGTCGCCGCCAGAAACGCGTCGATGACGAATTTGTCGGCTTCGCCGAAGGCAGCGAGCGGCCCGGTTTGCGGGCTCACATAACCAAGCTTGATCGCCGTGTCCTTGGCAATCGCCGGCATCGCAAGTCCGGATGAAAAGGCGACTGCGCCACCTGCGGCTGTCGTCTTCAGAAAATCGCGTCTCGTCAGCATGGTTCCTCCTCCCAATGCCCTTCCTCCCGAAGGGTCTCGTCAGTTCGTCGGCCGGCTGCCCTCCCAGGCATCCTGCAGCAGCGCCCGAATGGACTGGCGCTCGATCGGGCGTGGGTTCCAGTAGGGGTTTTCGGTCGCAATCTCGGCGGTCCGATCCAGATCGGCCTCCAAAAGGCCGAGGTCCTTCAAGGCCAGCGGCGCACCGAGCGACTTTGCGAAATCCCACAAGCCGCCGCCAACCGATCCGCCGAAGGTCCGGGCCACAGGTTCAAGCAGCTCAGGCACGGCCGCGGCGTTGTAGGCCGCCGTATGCGGCAGCATGATCGTGTGGGTTTCCGCGTGCGGCGTATCGAAGGTGCCGCCGAGCGTGTGGCAAATCTTGTGATGCAGCGCCATGCCGACCGCGCCGAGCACGGTGCCCGAGAGCCAGGCGCCGTAAAGCGCTTCGGCCCGTGCCTCGCGATCGCGCGGCGTCCCAATGATCGTCGGCAGGCTCGTCTTGAAGGCTGACAAGCCTTCTTTCGCCATCAGCGAAGAGATCGGGTTACGATCCTGCGCATAAAGCGCTTCGACCGCATGGGCCATGGCGTTGAGCGCGCTGGCAACGCTCATGCCGACCGGCAGGCCGAGAGTCAGCTCGGGATCGTAAATCACCACCTCCGGCAGGATCGAAGGATGCCTGTCGGTCGTCTTTCGGCCGCCTTCCGTCTGTCCGAGGATCGGCGTTACTTCCGAACCGGCGTAGGTGGTCGGGATAACGACTTGAGGCAGATCGGTGCGGTAGGCGATCGCCTTGCCGAGCCCGGTGGTGGATCCGCCGCCAAGGGAGACGACACAGTCGGCGCCGCTTTGGTTGACCGCTTCCATCGCCTTTGCCGTGACCTCGACTGGCGTATGCATCACGGCCCCGGCAAAAACGCCTGCGGCAAGTGGCCCGAGCCGCTCCGCCAATGCTTCCGCGTCTGCCCGTTGCTGCGGTGTTGAGAGCACCAACGCTCGGCTGCACCCAAGCTTTTCGACCCAGGCTCCGGCCTCGCGGCTCCTGCCTTCGCCAAAGACGATGTGCCCCGCACTGCCCTGGTAGGTGAAATTGTTCCTCACGACCCAGATCCTTCCCTTGCCCTCGCCATCAGGAACTTGAAGTCCAGCCGCCAGCCGGGCTTGCCGCCGATGTCGGAGCATTTGAATTCGTGCACCAGTTCCGGCTTGACGCCGAAGATCGCGTCCTCGTCGATATGAGGATCGCTGCCGTCGTAGATATGCGTCGTAATCGTCTGGAAACCTGGAGCGGTGACGATGAAATGTAGATGGGCTGGGCGCCGGAGCGAACAACCCGCCTGGCCAAGGAGCTTGCCCACCGGCCCGTCTTCCGGGACGCTGTAGCCGGCGGGGCGCACCGTCAGGTAGTCGAACCGCCCTTCGCGATCGGTCTTGAAGACGCCGCGCAAATTAAACTCCGGTTGCAGGTCCGGTTGCTGGTTCTCGTAGAAACCTGCGGCGTTCGCCTGCCAGGTCGTGACCTCCGCGCCCTCGATCGGGTGGCCGTCGAGATCGAGCAATTGCCCGAAGACCGCCAGCCGCTCGCCGACGCCATCGAGCGAGATGTTGCTGCCGGATATGCGTTTCGGCGTGTCGGCGCGAAAGAACGGCCCACGGACCGTATTGGGTGTCGCCTGTTTCGGGCGACGGGAGTTGATCTCATCGACCAGCGCCGAAGCGCCAAGCAGGTCGAACAGCAGACCCCACTCCTGCCGCCGCTCGTCCGTGGTGTGACCAACCTCGGTCAGAAACTCGATCATTTTGCGCCAGTCGGCCGCGCTGGGACGCAATTCCCTGATGAGCTCGTGAAGGTGGGTGACGACCGTGCTCAGCACCAGCGGCAGCGAGCCGTCGTCCGCTTTCGATATTCGCTGTGCGAAAGCCTCGGTAAAGGCTGCTTCCTTGGGATTCGAAACCATCGCGCCCCGCATCACACTCCTCCAGACACTTGGCTGAGATGAAAGCTAACACGGGCCGCGGGCGCGATTGATGATTTTACTCTGAGTTAATATAATCAATTGTTATGAAGATAGACGAACGCCATCTTGTTCAGCTCGCTGCGGTCGTGAAGGCTGGCGGCGTCACCGAAGGGGCAGCGCTGCTCGGGCTGTCGCAGCCGGCGATCTCGCGCACCATTGCCATGCTCGAAAAGCGCCTGGGCGAACCGCTTTTCGTCAAAGGGCGGCGGCCGCTGCAACCGACGCCGCTCGGGCGCGCGCTCGCCGATCATGGCCAGGTCATGCTGTCGGCGTCGCGCAAGGCGTCCGACACGATCGAAAGCTTTCGCCTCGGCAAAAGCGGTCTCGTGCGCGTCGGCGGTACGCCATTTTTCATGGACGCCTTGATCGCGCCGATGATCGCAGACTTCCAGGCACAAAACCCCAACGTCAGGATTGACCAGAGCTACGGCTACATGGCCGACCTGCGCGCTGCCCTGAAGGGTGATCAGATCGATCTTGCTATCTGCCCGCTCGATATTCTTGAGGAGGGATCGGGCTTGGCGTTCCAGAAGGTGCTTCCCGGTCGAAACGTCGTCGCCTGCCGGGTCACGCATCCGCTTCTGTTGAAGCGACGGCCGCAGCCGTCTCAGCTACTCGAATATCCCTGGGTGGCGCCGCCGCCGGGAAGCCCGCTGCTTGCGGATCTCCATAGCCTGCTGCTCTCCTTCGGGGCGACCGAGATCAAGATACGCTACACAGGCGGCTCGCTGATGAGCCTCGTCAACTATCTGAAGGGTATCGACGCCTTGACTGTGCTTCCGCACAGCGTCGTCTTCGCGCTACGCAACGAAAAATCGATCACGGCACTTCCGGTTTCCGTCCCGCACCCGGAACGTGCCCTTGGGCTTCTGAGGCGCGCGACCTCGGCGCATACCCCGGCCATCGAAAAATTCTCGCAACACATCCGCCACAGCTTCGACCAGCTTCAGCACCTCATCCATCGACATGAACAGGCCGTGGTTTGGGGTGTTTAGCTGGATATCTGCCCATGCGAACCCGTAACCGCGTTCTGATCGGTGATGCGATGGTCTCGAGTCCAGGAAAGATCATCCCGGCAAGTCCGACGCGGCAAAAATCATCGCTTTCTCCATTTGTGCCGCGCAACATGTGATCGGCGCTTGACCGGTTTTTCCTGTTGACGTCTCCGACATCACGCGGGCACCATTTGCGCCTCGGGCGAAGGCCTCGCCACCCAGGACGAAGCAGGGCTTTGCCGTGCTTGGAGCTGTGGGCAAGCCGAAGTGGAGACGGTGCAGTGGTAGATACGTCACGCAGCGCAGGCAACGGTGTTTCAGAAACTGACCGCAGTTCCGATGGCGCGGCGAGCGCGATGGAAAAGACGACGGACCGAGACGAGGCGGTGGACCCGAACGTCCAGCTTCGTGGGCCCGACGATCCAGAAAATGTTCCTTCCGACGCAACTGAATCGGGCCTGCGCGGGAAGCCGCCGATCGCTACCGCACTCATCGTCGCGGTGTTCACGCTGGCGATCGTCGGATTGTCCCTCTGGTACCTCGTCCAGCCACAGCCGCTGCTGGTGCAGGGAGAGGCGGACGCGACCCGCATCGATATCGCTGCCCGTGTGGACGGGCGCATCGGCGAGCGACCGGTCTCACGCGGCGAGGATATCAAGGCTGGACAGACCCTTGCCTCGATCAGCAATCCCGAGTTGCTGATGAAGCTGCAGGAAGCCGAGGCCGCTCGCGCCGTCGCGGTGGCCGACCTCAATCGGATCGAAGTCGGCACAAGGGCAGAGGTGGTGGCGGAACGCAAGGCTGCGGTCGCAGCCAGCGAGGCAAGCCTGACGCTGGCCCAGCAGACCTATGATCGCACGCTGCAGTTGACCCAGGGCGAACACGCATCGGTCCAGAACCTCGACCAGGCAACGGCAAATCTCGATGTCGCCAAACGGTCGAATGAGCAGGCCAAACTCGCCTACGACGAGGCGGTGGCCGGTTACACGCCAGAGGAGCGCGGTGTCGCGAAGGCGGCCGTGGCGAAGGCGGAGGCCGCAATCGCGACCTTGAAAGCACAGGTCGCGGAGTTGACGGTGACCGCACCTATTGCCGGGCAGGTCTACCAGATTGCCACCGAACCGGGGGAGTATGTCTCGCCTGGCGTGCCTCTGCTCTCGCTCGTTGATCTTTCCGACATCTGGGTACGCTTTGACCTTCGAGAGGATCTCGTGAAGGGCCTGAAGGTGGGCGACCATTTCCAGGTGAAAATTCCAGCGCTCGGTGACACCCCCGTCGAAGTCGAGGTCCGCACGATTGCAACGCGCGGCGAATATGCGGGCTGGCGCGCAACCCGGGCGACCGGTGATTTCGACCTCAGAACCTTCGAAGTTCGGGCCTATCCGGTCGAAAAGATCGCCACATTGAGGCCGGGCATGAGCGCCTATGCCGACTGGGCGGATGCACGGTGATGACGGCCGCTCAGCCTCGCGGGCTCGTTGCGGTTGCCGCCCGGGAAGTCCTGTGGATGTGGCGGGACAAGGTAGCCCTGCTTCTGGTGGTGGGCATCCCGCTTCTGGCTTTCTCGCTGCTTGCCGCAACTTTCGGAAATGCGGTCATCCGCAACCTTCATGTCGACGTGGTCGATCAGGATCGGTCGAGAACCTCGATGACCTTCGTGCAGGCAATCAGCGCCGCTCCCGGGGTCAATGTCGACAGGCGGTCCTTTGATCTTAGCGGCGCCATGCATGCGGTGCGGTCGGGTGAGGCGATCGCTGCCGTCTATATCCCCAAGGATCTCGAGCGTGACATCATGGCCGGGCGGCGGCCGCAGATCGTGGTGTTCTTCAACAAGCAGTATTTCACACCCGGGAACGTCGCTTCGACCTCCCTGCAGTCGGCGGTTTCGGCGGCGATCGCCGACCTGCCGCGCGGCGCGGCAAGCCCGGGTTTCAGGCCGGGCCCGCTCGTCGTCGAGCAATATGTCCTGACCAATCCGGCCCTGAACTATGCGCAGTTTCTGCTTCGCGCCATATTGCCGACGGTACTTCATGTCGTTGTCGCGATCGCGGGCGGTTATGCTGTCGGGTCGGAATTCGGATCGCGCAGCATGAGCGAATGGCTTGCCACGGCCGGAGGCAGCAGCCTCACGGCTCTCGTCGGCAAGTTGCTGCCGTATTTGGCGATCTTCCTGCTGATGATGGCCGTGGTGCTCGGCATCATTCACGGCCTCTACGAGATCCCGTTCCGCGGCAATCCGGTCCTGGTCGCGGCCGCAGCATGCCTTCTCATCATTGCCTATCTCTCGGTCGGCGCTCTCTTTCAACTGCTCGTCAGAAACCTCGCTTCCGGCCTCAGCCTGACCGGTATCTTTTGCTCCCCCGCTTTCGGTTATGCCGGCGTGGGCTTCCCGATCCTGGCGATGAATACCTTCGCCCAAAGCTGGGGGATGCTGCTGCCGCTGCGTTGGTACATTCAGGTCCTGTTCGACCAGGCGGCCCGCGGTGTACCTGAGCAGGACTCGATTACGCCCTTCATGGCACTTGGCGCTCTCGCAGCGCTCTATTTCCTGTTCTCATGGCTTCGGTTGCGCGCGATCGCGAACAGACCCTTGCCCACCACGGAGGAGACGGTCGAACCACGGCGATCGGGCAGGATCAGTGTCGCCCGCGCGCTCGCGGACGAATATGGCCGCGTCCTGCGAGACCGTGGAGCTTTCGGCCTCATCGTTCTCGGGCCGATCATCTACGGTCTGTTTTATCCTCAACCCTATGTCGGGCAACTCATCCGGAACATTCCGATCGCTGTCGTCGACGACGACCACTCGGACATCAGCCTCACGATCGTCCAGGCCCTGGATGGACACGAAGCGGTCGAAGTTGCAGCCCGTCCAACGACCCTTGCCGAAGCGCAGATGGCCCTCGCCCGGCGGCAGGTGTTCGGTATCCTGAGTATTCCTGCCGGCACCGAGCGCGAGGTCATGAAGGGGTCGACGGCGCGTTTGCCGGCCTTTGTCGATTCCACATACTTCCTGCTTTACAGTCGGACGCTTCAGGGCATTCAGGAGTCTGTCGGTTCGGTTCGTTCCGACCTCTCCACGCAGAGCGCGCGCGCCGAAGGAAGCCGCTATCGGGCAGCTTTGTCCGTCAGTTCGCCGGTCGAGATTCTCAACCAGCCGCTGTTCAATCCGACGGGCGGCTACGGCAGTTATGTCGTGCCGGCTGCCTTCGTCCTGATCTTGCAGCAGACCTTGCTGATGGGCACGGCGACGATTGGCGGGGTAGCGTTCGAACGCGGCGGGCATGAGGCGCGGCGAAGCCGTAGCGCGGTAAAATCGGTTCTCGGCCAGGCGCTTGCGCATCTTCTGCTGGCATTGCCGGCCTACGTGTTCTTTCTCGTCGTCCTGCCGAGAGTCTACGGATTTTCCGCCACGAATCGGGTGCTGGACCTTTTTGTTCTCGCTGTCCCCTTTATTCTCTCGGTCAGCTTCCTGGGGCAGTTTGCAGGAAGCTGGTTCAGGCGCCGAGAGACCGCCGTCCTGCTGTTCATAGCGATCAGCCTGCCGCTATTCTTCCTTGTGGGCGTCGCCTGGCCACCGGAGGCGATCCCGCCGGGATTGCGGGCCGCGAGCTACGCCCTTCCAAGCACGTCGGGGATCGATGCGCTGGTTCGAGCAAACCAGATGGGGGCCGCGTTCGGCGACGTCTTCAAGGACTGGGCGCGGCTCTGGATGCTGGCATTCATCTATGCTGCCCTGGCCATGATCTCCGCTCGGTTCGTCACCTCACGGAGGGGCGTCAATGAACGCTAGATCCATGCGCCTACCGATCATTGCCGCGACCGCACTGGCCCTCTCGGCATCCGCCGCATCGTTGGCCGCGGCGGCGGACAGGGAGGCTATCGCCGGCATGGTCAGGCGAACGGAAATCCGCATTGCTCCCGAGACATCCGGCCGCCTCGCCAGCGTTGCCGTAAAACCGGGGCAGAAGGTGCGTAAAGGCGACATAATCGCGGTGTTGGACAATCCGGATCTGTCAGCGCTTGTCGGAGAGGCGAGGGCGGCGGCCGCGAGCGCGAAGGCAGAGCGCGACCGGATCTATTCCGGCATCAGGCGCGAACAGGTTGATATTGCAGTGGAGGCCGTGCGCACGGCCGAGGCAAACCTGGTCCTTGCACGACAGGAGAACGACCGGGCGACCGCACTTGCGGCCAAAAACTTCGCAAGTCGGCAAAAGGCCGACGAAGCCGCTGCCTCTCTCGCCAAGGGCGAAGCAGATCTGGAGGTAAAACGCGCCCAGGCAGAGGCAGCGAATGCCGGTCCTACTGTTGAAGAGCGGGCACTCGCGGATGCCAGGGTCGCACTTGCCGAGGCGACGGTGGCGAGTATTCAAGCCAAGCTCGACAGGACAAGGCTCGTTGCGCCAGCCGATGGCACGATCAACATCCGCGTCGCCGAACTTGGGGAAATCATCGGGCCCGGAAAACCTGTGGTAACGATGGACGTCGACGACCGGTCGTGGTTTGCCTTCACCGTGCGTGAGGATGATCTCCGCGGCATGACGGTCGGCACCCCCGTAACGCTTTCGACGCCGAACGGGCCGTCTGTTCCCGCACATGTGACGGAACTTCGGCCGTTGGGCGAGTTCGCGACATGGCGAGCGGCGCGGGCTGTCGGAGACCATGACCTCAATAGCTTCCGTGTTCGCTTGGAGGCAGATATGCCCACGAGCGATCTCGAGCCTGGCATGACCGTGCTGCTCGCTCGCCCCTAGAGTTCGGCGGTTATGCCGGTGCCGTTGATGGGAAAGGCTTCTAGGACCTGCCGAGACAGGCTCGAGAGCCGGGGATAATGGACGCTGGACGTTGCAGACAACTTTGCGGGGACCGGCGTCTTGCCTTCGGGTCGATGCCCGCAGGCAAGGAAAGCAGCAAAAGTGCCGTCCGCACTTTCGTCCATCTGGAGGCGGTATTCTGCGGGGTTAGCTGTCGATCGCAAAAGCAGCCCCCGAGCGGCGCTGCGGTCGGAGGCTGCGTTTCGTTCCGTCGACCGGGATCATGCGGTCCTCGGTGGCGAGATACCAGCTCGGCTTTTCCTTCCAGGCGGGCTTGCCCACCTCGCCCTGAAGCGCCTCGAGGTCCCACGGAACCTGGGAGTCGGTCATGAAGGCGGCAAGTCCGGGCTCGACGTCTGCGGCAAAGGCGGCGGCGAACTTCTCGACCAGCGGCCGAAAAGCCGCCCAAGCGCTTCGGGCGGGGCATTCGTTGCCACCCAGTTGGGCTGTGGATGGTCCACGGCGCGGCCCATCGTCTAGAGCGCACGGCTTTCGTAGCCGGCGGCCCTCAAGGCGTCGGCGATCGGGCCCGCACCGGCAACGGTCTCGACGCTGACTTCCCGGTTGCCGAGATCGACCTTGATCGTAGCCTGCGGATCGACGCTCAGGATCGCCTTTTGGACGGCACCGGCGCAGTGGCCGCAGGTCATGTTGTCGATCTTGTAGTTCTGCATGCTTGTCTCCTTCGTTTCGTTGTGAGAGAAACATGGCGGTTCCCATCGTTGGAAGGTCAAGAGGACCTTCCAACATATTTTGTCGAGAGTTTCTTCTTGGCACACCCCGATGGTGGTGAACACGCGAAACACGCAGTTTCGGCCCCCCAAATGCTCCGAAAAATTTGAAAGTCTTTCATCACCGATCCCGGGAATGGACGGCTAGCGGTCCGGCTCCGGAAGTCGCACAATCCCAAGGCTGTGCAAAAGGCATTCGCGTCGTCCGAAAGAGGGCGGACGATCGCCAGCCGGCACGAAGCCTTAAGCGAAGCGATCGTCCCGGAAACTTCCGGACGTTCGAAATGCACTGGTCGGGAACTGGAGGAGACGGTTTCCCGGTCACTGTCGTTCGGCTGCGTCGTGGTGACGCCGCCAAGGGAGGAAAGATGTTTGAACGACTATTCAAGCTGAAAGAGCATCAGACGACGGCGCGCACCGAGGTGATCGCCGGTATCACGACATTCCTGACGATGTCCTACATCATCTTCGTCAACCCCGACATCCTGTCGAGCACGGGCATGGATAGGGATGCCGTCTTCGTCGCAACCTGTATCGCCGCCGCACTCGGCTCCGCCGTCATGGCGCTCGTCGCCAACTGGCCGATCGGCATGGCGCCCGGCATGGGCCTCAACGCCTTCTTCGCCTTCACCGTCGTCGCTGCCCTCGGCTTCACCTGGCAACAGGCGCTGGGCGCGGTCTTCATCTCGGGCGTGATCTTCCTGATCCTCACCGTGACCGGGGTGCGAAGCTGGCTGATTGCCGGCATTCCGCATTCGCTGAGAAGCGCGATTGCCACCGGTATCGGCCTCTTCCTCGGCATCATCGCCTTGAAGAACGCCGGTATCGTCGTCGACAATCCGGCAACGCTCGTCGGTCTTGGCGATCTCAAGCAGACCGGTCCGCTTCTCGCCATCCTCGGCTTCTTCGTGATCGCCGTGCTCGATGCGCTGAAGGTTCGCGGCTCGATCCTGATCGGCATCCTGGTTGTCACGGTTCTGTCGATGATCCTTGGCGTCAGTGAGTTCAAGGGCATCGTCTCGGCACCGCCGAGCATTGCGCCGACCTTCCTGCAGCTCGACATCATGGGCGCTCTGCATGGCGGCCTGCTGCACGTCATCCTCGTCTTCGTACTCGTGGAAGTCTTCGACGCCACCGGCACGCTGATCGGTGTCGCCAAGCGTGCCAAGCTGGTCGAAGAGGGCAAGCCGAACCGTCTCGGCCGCGCGCTTCTGGCCGACAGCACCGCGATCGTCGCCGGCTCGCTGATCGGCACCAGCAGCACGACTGCCTATGTCGAAAGCGCCTCGGGCGTTCAGGCAGGCGGCCGCACCGGCCTGACCGCGCTCACCGTCTGCGTGCTGTTCCTGGCAGCACTGTTCTTCTCGCCGCTGGCAGCGGCCGTCCCGTCCTATGCGACGGCTCCGGCTCTGCTCTATGTCGCCGGCCTGATGATGCGCGAACTGACCGAAGTCGACTGGGACGACCTGACGGAAGCGGCACCGGCTGCGCTCACCGCGCTCGCCATGCCCTTCACCTACTCGATCGCCAACGGCCTCGCCTTCGGCTTCGTGAGCTACGTCGTCTTGAAGGTCTGCACCGGAAAGTGGAGCGTCATCCACCCGGCCACCCAGATCGTCGCCGCCCTGTTCATCGTGCGCTTCGCGTTCTTTGCCGAGTAATACGAAATTTGGCCGGGGCATCGTCGCCTCGGCCAATCAGAACTTCCCCGTAAGTGCTGGCCGGAGCAACGAAAATGTTGCCCCGGCCTTTTTCTACCTGATCTGACTTTTTAAGGTACGCGAATCCGGGCGGAAAACCGTTTCACACTTTTCCTGGACTTGCTCAGTATTGCCCGGCCGGCAGATGCACCACCAGGCCATCGAACTCGGCCGAGACCGTGATCTGACAGCTCAGGCGGCTGCGCTCGTTGGGATTGACCACGCACTCGATCATGTCCTGCTCCTGGAAATCGGGTGCCGGCAATCGTTCGGCCCATTCGCCGTCGATGTAACAGTGGCAGGTGCCGCAGGCGCAGGAACCGCCGCATTCGGCGGCAATGGCATCGATGCCGTTCTGCACCGCCGCGGACATCAGCGATTGGCCGACCTCCGCCTGCACTTCTTTGGTCGTGCCGTCCGCGTCGATGAAGACGATCTTGGGCATGGGTATTCTCCGGTTCTTAGAATGTCGGTTTCAGTGCGGGTCAGGCTTGCCGGATGGCAATCTTCAGCCGCTTGGGGCCGCGCACCGAAAGGCCGCGCTTGTATTCCGGTTCCCGCTCGGCGAGTTCGATGGTCGGGAAGCGGCGAAGCAGGGTGCTGAAGATGATATCCATGTCGAGCCGCGCGAGGTGGTTGCCGAGACAGAAGTGCACGCCGCCGCCGAAGGCGAGGTGCCGGTTGGGCGTGCGGCCGATATCGAAGGTGTCGGCGTTGTCGAATTGCTTGGGGTCGCGGTTGGCAGCACCGTAGAGCAGGCCGAACTTGGTGCCGCGTTCGAAACGCCGGCCGCAGATCTCGACGTCCTCGACGCAATGCCGGTGGAAGAAGGGAAGCGGGGATTCGTAGCGGAACATCTCCTGTACGCCGGTCTGGATCAGGCCGGGTTCGTTCCTCAGCCGCGCCATCTGCTCGGGAAAGCGCAAGAGCGCATGCATGCCGCTGCCGAGCACGTCGATCGTCGAGCCGTGGCCCGCCATCAGGATCAGCATGCAGGTCGAGATGAATTCGTCGAAGTTCATTGCGCCGGAGCGCTCCGCCTCGATCAGCACCGAGATGAGATCATCGTTCGGCGCGCGCTCGCGCTCGGCCTTCAGCGCCGTCAGATACTCGTAGAACTCGGTGGTGTTGTCTTCGGCGATCTTCTTGCGCGCGTCGGAACGGTCGACGTCGAAGAACTGCACGATGTTTTCCGACCAGATGCGGAGCTGCGGACAGTCTTCGTCCGGCACGCCGAGCAGGCGGCCGATGATATGGCCGGGAACGTGGGCGGCGAGGTCGTCGACGAAATCGATCTCGCCGCGATCTGCAAGGCTGTCGATCAGGCGGTCGACATAGGCCTGGATCTGGTCGCGCAGCTTGGCGATCATGGCAGGCGTGAACAGCTTGAACACCTGCTTGCGCAGCCGGTCGTGCACGGCGCCGTCGCTGTCGAGCAGGCTGAACTGGACGAAGCGCTCGTGGTGCGGCATGTCATGCCAGTTACCGGCACGCTGCAGTTTCGCAAGCTCCTCGGCGGTCGCAATGTCCTCGAGCGAGCGCACCATCCGCTTGTCCATGACGATCGCCGAGACATCCTCGAAGCGCGAAGCCAGCCAGATGTCGAGGTCTGGGAAGTAATGCAGCCCTTCCTTCTCACGCAAGGCGCGGTAGGTCGGGTAGGGATCGCGGGCAAAATCCGGGGACAACGGCGCGAAGGTCAGCTTTGCGGCTTCGCCGTTCGGCGTGGCTTCGGTCATGGGCAATACTCCGTGCATAAAGCTGCATGATAGCGTCGCCACGGTCTCGTTGGGAATGGTACGCTGTCGCAAGATGATGGACAAAACTCGCATTGACTGACAGAAAACGCGGATGCTGTCTGAAAACGAAGAGATCCATTTCCATACGCCGGCCAAATTTGCCGATGCGTTTCCCTATCTGGCGCTGGTCGCCGGAAGCCGGACCGCCCATCCTGAGGAAGCGCCGATCCGCAAGCGGTTCCACCAGCATGTCTTTGTCTACACCACCGGCGGCCGCGGGCTGATAGAGGTGCGCGGTCAACGGTTCCTGGCCGAAACGGGCAATGTCGCCTGGCTCGATACCGCGCAGGCCTATGCGCACAGCTGCGCGCCCGACAGCGAAAACTGGCGCTATCTCTGGATGGGGATCGAGGGGCACGGTCTCGATGCGCTCTACCAGTTCCTGGGTGTCCAGCAGTCGCCATTGTTCGCGCCGAGGGATACGCAGACGGCACGCGCTGCCTTTGAGGCGGTGAGCGGGTTTCTTGCGGAACGCTCGCCTGCGACCGATGCCTTGGCGAGTGCGGCTATCTCCGGGCTGATCGTGGACATGATCGGTCCGCGTCTGACCGGCAGTGAGCCGGGCGAGGATGCACCGGGCGAGGATCGTTTGTTGGCTGTTCTTTCAGCGATGCGTGACGATCTCGCCCGCGCCTGGACGATCGATGATCTCGCGGCCCTAGCGCGGCTTAGCCAGTCGCAACTCTTTCGCCGCTTTCGCGATATGGTGGGCACGACGCCGATGGACTGGCTGCGCCACGAGCGCATCAACCAGGCGAAACGCCTGCTGATCGGCCGCGATGCGAAGGTTTCCGCGGTGGCGGCGGTATGCGGCTATCCCGATCCCTATCATTTCTCGCGCGATTTCCGCCGGGTGACGGGATACACGCCGACGAAGTTCCGTCGGGATGGCGGCTACTGATGTCGATTGATGGGCATCAGGAAAACAGTTGAGCCCTACGGTACGCCCCGTGACCCACGCACCGATGACCCGGTCAGTTGACCGGGCCATTCGTTCATTCATACAATCAGGAACGGCTCCTTGAAGAAGTGTTCCTCCAGATTGACGCCTTCGCCGCCGCGGTCGACAACCGCGAAATCCGAGACATCTTCGAGTGGTGTCAGGATGCCGTGCCAGACATTGCGGGCGATGTTCACGCCTTGGCCCGGTGTGGTCTTGAAGGCGATCGGTTCACTCGGGCCTTCGTCGGTTTCCCGGGAGACGACGACGAGGAACGGATTGTCGCTCAAGGGGATGAACGCCTGACTGCCGAGCGGATGGCGCTCGACCATGGTGAGCTTGAGTGGCAGCGGATAGGGTTCGCCGCGCACCAGGCTGATCATCGGCCGGGCCTTCTCGCCCGTCGTTTCGATCTTGGCGAGATCGTGATAGCGGGTGCATTTGCCACCGTTGATGGGGAAGTTGTGGGCGTTCTCCGTTTCGATTACGTCGCCGTAGGGCGCAAAGGCCTCCCGGGTCAGTGGCTGTATGACGATCTCCTTCATGCGACGCTCCTCCGTGCAATGTTGATCGATGGCAGCAATTCCAGGGAAAGCGCTTCCCTGGAACTTGCGGTTCAGGTCCGGTCATTTCGTTTCCTCTGCGAAACGATCTAGGGGCTGCCGGCTTTCGCAATACGCCCGAAGACACGCAACCGGCTGACGCCGCCATCGGGGAAGATGTTGAAACGCACATGGGTTACAGGGCCCGGCGCTTTGAACTCGTTTGCTCCGTAGGTGTGCAGGCTGTCGGCCGAGAGCTTCTGCTGCGGCAGAACCTCGCGCCAGAACATCGACGATGCGGTGATCGAGGCAGCCAGCTCGCACGTGGCTGCGCTGAGGTCGGCTGCCTGCAGCGAGCAGGCGTCCGGGTAGTTTCCCTTGAAGTGGGCGGTGTCGACCACGATCCGCTCGACCGCACCGCGCGCGGCAAGTTTCACCACGATCCAGTCGTTGCCGGGCTCGCGCCGGCGGCGCGTCTCCCAGCCGTCGCCCATGTTGATGCCGCGTCCGGGCGCAAGCAGCCGCTGGTGGCCGTAGTGCCCGTTCGAATACGCGATGATGCGGCCGCCGAGCAGCGACGAGGCGAGATCGACTGCCGTGTCGCCGATCGCCGCCCGGTCCAGGGCGGGCGTGCCGTAAACCTTGAGGCGGGCGATGCCGCCATCGGGATAGATGCGCAGGCGGACATGGCTCCAGACCGCTTCCGACCTGGCCTCGAAATGATGAAGCGCACTCGGCCCGAGCGGCCGCGCGCAGACAAGTTCCGTCCAGGTCGTCCGCTCATCCGGTCCATCGGGCGCCAGACAGGCGTCGATGGCGCAGGCGCTCGGATAGTTGCCGGTGAAATGCGCCGTATCGACCTCGAAGCCGCGGATACGACCGTTTGCGGCAAGCGCGATGATGGCATGATCGTTGCCGGGGCCGCGGCGACGCCGCGTCTCCCAGCCGTCCATCCACTTGCCGTTCTCGTCATAGACACCGGGATGATAGACCGGCGGCGCGTCTTGAAGCATGCGCTCGAGCGGCGCGAAGAACTCGTCGGTTGCGAAGACCGGCCTCGCGCCGAGAGCGGCGGAGGCGAGGTTGATCGCATTCAGCGCGAATTCGGGCGGGCTCACGCCGTCGGTCGTCATCGCGAGGCCCTCAGCTCGGCAGCATGTCCTTGAGGCGCAGATAGGCGATCCGCTCCACCTGCCGGCACGCCGTCTCGAATTCCGTCTCGCGGTCGTTTTCGACCCGGCCTTCGAAGGCCGCAAGGATTTCGCCCTTGGTCCGTCCCTTGACCGCCAGGATGAAGGGGAAGCCGAACTTCTCGACATAAGCCGTGTTGAGCGTGGTGAAGCGCTCGCGCTCGGCATCGGTCAGCGCATCGAGGCCGGCACCGGCCTGCTCGTTGGTCGAGCTCTCGGTGAGACGCTTGGCTTGCGCCAGCTTGCCAGCGAGGTCCGGGTGGGCGATGAGAACGGCGAGCCGTTCCTCGGCAGAGGCTTCGCGGAAGACAGCGGAAAGGGCGGCCGCAAGGCCGATCGCCGTGTCGTTGGCGGGCGAAAGCTCGCCCTGGAAGGCGCGCTTGGCGATCCACTTCGAATGTTCGAAGACGCCGCCGAAGCGGGTGACAAACTCTTCTTCAGAAAGCCGCGACGGGCGATCGTCCCAGGCCTTGAAGGGATAGGCCTCGGCCCAGTAGCAGGCGATATCGACGCGCTTTGCGAGCCAGACCTTCTCGTGGCTCTGCACATAGTCGAGGAAGCGGGCAAGTGCTGCGGCGCGGCCGGGGCGGCCGACGAGGCGGCAGTGTAGTCCGATGCTCAACATCTTCGGCGCGCCGGCCGCTCCTTCGGCGTAAAGAACGTCGAAGCTGTCCTTGAGGTAGCTGAAGAACTGGTCGCCGCTGTTGAAACCCTGCGGCGTCGCAAAACGCATGTCGTTGCTGTCGAGCGTATAGGGGATGACCAGTTGATGGCGCCCGGCATGTTCATGCCAGTAGGGCAGGTCGTCGGCATAGGCGTCGGACACGTAGTCAAAGCCGCCGGCTTCCGTCACGAGGTCGAGCGTGTTGTCCGAACAGCGGCCGGTGTACCAACCACGTGGGCGCTCTCCGGTAACGATGGTATGCAGGCGGATAGCCTCGGCGATCTCCTGGCGTTCGCGCTCGGGCGAAAAGTCCTTGTGCTCGATCCATTTGAGACCGTGCGAGGCGATTTCCCAGCCGGCGTCCTGCATGGCGGCAACCTGCTCGGGCGAACGCTTCAGTGCCGTGGCGACGCCATAGACCGTTGCCGGCACGCCGCGTTCGGTGAACATGCGGTGCAGCCGCCAGAAGCCGGCACGCGCGCCATATTCATAGATCGATTCCATGTTCCAGTGGCGCTGGCCCTGCCAGGCCTGCGCGCCGACGATTTCCGACAGGAATGCTTCGGAGGCCGCGTCGCCATGCAGCACGCAGTTCTCTCCACCTTCCTCGTAGTTGATGACGAATTGCACGGCGATCCGGGCGCCGTCGGGCCATGTGATCTTGAAGTTCGGGCCGTGGCCGTGAAGATCGCGGGGGTATCTCATCAAAGCAGCTCCTCCAGACATTTTCGTCTCTGCGGCAAATTTCTAGCCGCATTTGTTTCGAGCCATTCCCCCCAAAAAATTTGAAAGTCTCGAATGATCCGCTCGCTACCAAGCGGGCCGGAATGCCGGAATACTGCGAGGTGGAAAGCTGACTTCGGGAGGAGCGAAAAGAATGCAATCTCATGGTGGAAACGCCGGTCGCCTGACGACGCACGTGCTGGATACGGCAAGCGGCAAGCCGGCCGAGGGGCTGCGCATCGAGCTTTACCGGGTCGATAGCGATCGCCAGACGCACATCAAATCGGTCAAGACCAACGACGATGGTCGCTGCGACGAGCCGCTGTTGAGTGGCGAGCGCATGCAGACGGGCACCTACGAACTGCATTTTCATGCCGGCGACTATCTCGGGGGCGCGAGCAAGCGCGGCGAGAACCCGTTCCTCGACGTGATCCCGATCCGCTTCGGCATCGAGAACCGGGGCGCCCACTACCACGTGCCGCTGCTGCTTTCGCCCTATGGCTACTCCACCTACCGCGGGAGCTAAGCGATGACGATCCAGATCCGCAACACCATCCGCTTCATCCTGAACCATCGGCTCGTCGAACTTGCCGACGTCTCTCCGGTCCAGACGCTACTCGATTTCCTGCGCATCGACCGCAACCTCAAGGGCACCAAGGAAGGCTGCGCAGAGGGCGACTGCGGTGCCTGCACGGTGCTCGTCGGACGCTTGCTCGACGGCAAGCTCAAGTATGAATCCGTCAATGCCTGCATCCGTTTCGTCGGTTCGCTCGACGGCTGTCATATCGTCACGGTGGATTCGCTGGCGCAGCCGGCCGGCCCGCTGCACCCGGTGCAGCAGGCGATGCTCGACACGCACGCTTCGCAGTGCGGCTTCTGCACGCCCGGTTTCGTGATGTCGCTCTATGGCCTTTGGATGGAAAACCCGAAGCCGTCCATCGCCGAAATCGAAAAGGCGCTTCAGGGCAATCTTTGTCGGTGCACCGGCTATGCCGCGATCATTCGCGCAGCCGAAGCGATCTCGACGATCGGCGATGTTGGCAAGGACCCGCTCGTGGTCGAGCGCGATCGGATCGCCAAGGAACTGGCGTCGCTGCAGGACGGCCGCCGTGTGGAAATCGGCTCCGAGACGGAACGCTTCATCCTGCCGGGTTCGGTCGACGATTTTGCTGCCGTGTTCGAAGCCAACCCCAAGGCGACGATCGTTGCCGGCTCGACCGACGTCGGGCTGTGGGTCACGAAGTTCATGCGCGACATCTCTCCGGTCATTCACCTGATCCATCTCGAAGAGTTGCGGCGGATCACGGTCGATGCGGATGGCGTCACGCTTGGCGCCGGTGTGAGCTATGCCGAGGCCTATCCTGTTATCGTCGCGCATTTCCCCGAACTGACGGAGCTCTGGGACCGCATCGGCGGCCAGCAGGTCCGCAACATGGGCACCGTCGGCGGCAACATCGCCAACGGCTCGCCGATTGGCGACACGCCGCCGGCCCTGATCGCGCTTGGCGCTTCGATCACGCTGCGCAAGGGCGCTCGCCGTCGCACGGTCGTGCTTGAGGATTTCTTCATCGCCTATGGCAAGCAGGATCGCGAGCCAGGCGAGTTCGTGGAATCCGTGCGCATCCCGTTCGTCTCGGATAATGCCCGTCTCGCTGTCTACAAGGTGACGAAGCGTCTCGACGAGGATATCACCGCCGTCTGTGGCGGCTTCAACATCGCCTTCGACGCCGGTCGGATCACCGATGCGATCATCGCCTTCGGCGGTATGGCCGGCACGCCGAAGCGGGCCGCCAATGTCGAGGCGGCGCTGAAGGGCGCGGAATGGAACGAGGACACGATCGAGCGCGCGGTCGCCGCTTTCGATGAGGACTTCACGCCGCTCACCGACTGGCGCGCCTCGGCCGAGTACCGCCAACTGGTGGCGAAGAACCTGCTTCGCCGCTTCTATCTCGAAACGCAGTCGAGCGGCCAGATCCGCCTCGATCGCACCATTGCTGTCGCGGTTTAAGGGAGGAAGCCATGAACGTGATGCAGCCCATCGACCGCATCCGCGGCGGCGTGCACGAAAACGAACGCCACGAATCCGGCCACAAGCATGTGTCGGGTACGGCCGAATATATCGACGACATCCCGGAACCCCAGGGCACGCTGCACGGCTATCTCGGCCTGTCGCAGCGCGCGCATGCCGATATCCTCTCGATCGACTTCGAAGCGGTAAATAGCAGCGAAGGCGTGATCGGCGTGCTGACGGCGGCCGACATTCCCGGCGAAAACGACATTAGCCCGGCCCACAAGCACGACGAGCCGATCTTCGTCACCGACAAGGTGGAGTTCCACGGCCAGCCGATCTTTGCGGTCATCGCCACCTCCCGTGAGGCGGCCCGCCGCGCGGCGGCCAAGGTCAAAATCGAGTACCGCGACCTGCCGCATGTGACCGATGTCCTGGAAGCGGCGGCCGCCAACTACCCGCTGGTGATCGATCCCTTGAAGCTCGAGCGGGGCGACATCGAAGCCGGCTTCGCCAAGGCGAAGAACATCCTTGAAGGCGAGATGCGTATCGGCGGCCAGGATCACTTCTATCTGGAAGGGCAGATCTCTTTCGCCATCCCCGGCGAGGACGACGAAGTGCTCGTCTACTCCTCGACGCAGCATCCGGCTGAGACGCAGCACATGGTTGCGACCGTTCTCGGCGTGCCGTCGAATGCGGTGACCGTCAACGTGCGCCGCATGGGCGGTGGCTTCGGCGGCAAGGAAACCCAGGCCAACATTTTCGCAGCGGTTGCAGCGGTTGCTGCCAAGAAATACCGCTGCCCGGTCAAGGTCAGGCCGGATCGCGACGACGACATGAGCGCGACCGGCAAGCGCCACGACTTCCATGTCGACTACAAGCTCGGCTACGACGATGAAGGTCGTATCGAGGCGGTGGACGCTGTCTTTTCGGCGCGCTGCGGCTATTCGGCGGATCTCTCCGGTCCGGTCACCGACCGGGCGCTCTTCCACGCCGACAATTGCTACTTCTATCCGAACGTGCGCCTGCGCTCGCGTCCGCTGAAGACCAACACGGTCTCCAACACCGCATTCCGCGGTTTCGGCGGTCCGCAGGGCATGGTCGGCGGCGAACGCATGATCGAGGAGATCGCCTATGCCGTCGGCAAGGATCCGCTCGAAATCCGCAAGCTGAACTTCTACGGCGGCGAGGGCCGCAACCTCACGCCCTATCACCAGACGGTTGAAGACAACATCATCGGCCGCATCATCGAGGAGCTGGAAACCTCGGCCGACTATGCCAAGCGTCGTGAGGCGGTGATCGCCTTCAACCGCGAAAACCATGTGGTCAAGCGCGGCATCGCGCTGACACCGGTGAAGTTCGGCATCTCCTTCACCAAGACCGAATACAACCAGGCCGGCGCGCTGGTGCACGTCTATACGGATGGCTCGATCCATCTGAACCACGGCGGCACCGAGATGGGGCAGGGGCTCTACACCAAGGTCGCCCAGGTGGTTGCCGATGAGTTCCAGGTCAACCTCGACCGGATCAAGGTGACGGCGACGACGACCGGCAAAGTGCCGAACACGTCGGCGACGGCTGCCTCCTCCGGTTCCGACCTGAACGGCATGGCGGCCGCCAACGCCGCCCAGCAGATCAAGGAGAGGCTCGTGCGCTTTGCCGCCGAGCGCTGGAACGTTGCTGAGGCCGACGTCGCTTTCGAGCCGAACACGGTTCGCATCGGCGCCGAACGCCTTGGTTTCAACGAGTTCATCAAGATCGCCTATGGCGCCCGCATCCAGCTTTCGGCTGCCGGTTTCTACAAGACGCCGAAGATCCACTGGAACCGCGCGGAAGGCCGGGGCCGGCCGTTCTTCTACTATGCCTATGGCGCTTCTTGCTCCGAGGTCAGCGTCGATACGCTGACTGGCGAATACCAGGTCGATCGCACCGACATCCTGCACGACGTTGGCCGCTCGCTGAACCCGGCGCTCGACCTCGGCCAGGTGGAGGGCGCCTTTGTTCAGGGCATGGGCTGGCTGACGACGGAAGAACTCTGGTGGGATGCCAAGGGTCGGCTGCGCACGCACGCGCCTTCGACCTACAAGATCCCGCTTGCGTCGGATCGGCCACGCGTCTTCAACACACGGCTTGCCGAATGGTCGGTCAACCGTGAGGAAACCATCCGCCGTTCGAAGGCGGTCGGGGAACCGCCGTTCATGCTCGGCATTTCCGTTCTGGAGGCCTTGTCGATGGCGGCGGCCAGTGTTGCGGAGTATCGTATAGCACCGCGCCTTGATGCGCCGGCGACGCCGGAACGAGTGCTGATGGCAATCGAGCGGCTGCGGGCGGCCGCGAGGCAGAAAGGGTAACAGGGGCTGATTGTCATGGTGGCGAGCCGCGAGGATATCAGGGACTTTCTCCGACGCGAGCCGGATTGCGTGCTTGTGGAAGTGACGGGTGCAGCCGGCTCGACGCCGCGCGACACCGATGCCTGGATGCTCGTCGCCACCGATAGCCTCTTCGGCACGATCGGCGGCGGCCAGCTCGAATATATGGCGATCGACCATGGCCGGCGGGCGCTGAAGCGCGGCGACGCGCTGGAGGCAATGACCATCCCGCTCGGTCCGGAGATCGGCCAGTGTTGCGGCGGGCGCGTGGCGCTCGCCTTCACACGCATCGATCGGGAGAAAGCCGCCATGCTGATTGAACGCAGCGACCTGGAAATCGCCAGCCGGCCGCATGTCTATGTCTTCGGCGCCGGCCATGTCGGCGATGCGCTGGCCATGGCGCTGTCCCTGGTTCCGGTCCGCACCGTTCTCGTCGATACCCGCGAGAACGAGCTTTCGGCTGTCGCCGATATACCGGGCATTGAAACCTGCCTGACGGCGATGCCTGAGGCGGTCGTGCGCGATGCCCCGCCCGGCAGCGCCTTCGTGATCCTGACGCACGACCACGCGCTCGACTTCCTGATCGCCGCCGAGGCGCTTCGCCGCGACGACGCATCCTATGTCGGCATGATCGGCTCGAAGACGAAACGCGGGACCTTCAAGAATTGGTTGTCGCGTGAGATCGGCCGCCCGGATCTTTTCGACCGGCTCGTCTGCCCGATCGGCGGCACGTCGGTTAAGGACAAGCGGCCGGCCGTCATCGCAGCGCTTGCCGCCGCGGAAGTCATGGCGGCGGCGCTGAATTTCCGGCAGCCGGCCCAACCCGATAGCCCGCGTCGTCCGGCTGTCGCGAAGTTTGCACGCTAACGGCTCAGGCGCTATTGCCCTGGTGTATCGCACCGTTCAGGTGAAGCGCAAAGCCGCGCGCGTCTGCGGCTTCGATATCCGGACGCAGCTCAAGGGTCGGGATCAGGTAGTCGCCGCCATTCTGCCGGCGATAGGGAATAGGCGGCGTGGTTGTTAGCGTGCGCATCCTTTGCCTCAGCCGCTCGGCCGTCGCTTCGAAACCGGCTTCGTCAAGACCGTCGACCCGGTAGGCGACAAAAGGCGGAAGTACGTCGTAGCCGGGATAATAGAGAACGCCGTGATTGATCGGGAAAAGCAGATCGTCGATCGGTCCGTTGACCCCGCGCGGCGAGTAGTGTTCTTCCCAGCCACCTGTTGTCACCACCAACATGGCACGTTTTCCTGCGAGCGTTCCCTCGCCGAACCGCTTGCCCCAGTATTTGTCGCTGTGTTCGCCAACGCCATAGGCGAAGCCATAGGCATAGACGCGATCGACCCAGCCTTTCAGGATCGCCGGCATCGAGTACCACCACAGCGGAAACTGCAGGATCAGGGTATCGGCCCATAGCAGATTTTCCTGCTCGGCCCTGACATCAGCGGTCAGGGTATTGGTCGCGAAGGCTTCCTTCGAGGCACGGCTTGGCTTGAACCGGGCATCCGGAAGGAGCGCGGGGAAGTCGGCGCGGTCGATCTCGGATTTCCATCCTTCGGCATAGAGGTCGGTGACGCGCACCTCGTGTCCCTCGGCTTCCAGCGCCTTGACAGCGACATCGCGCAGTGTCCCGTTCAGCGAACGCGGTTCGGGATGGGCATAGACAAGCAGAACTTTCATGGTCGGCAATCCTTCAGTCGTGAACTGAGACTTTAGGTAGACCGCCGTTTGTCCATGCGGTAGATATCCAATATGGATAGGATTATACCGAAAAATGGATAAATCGGACGTGACGCTGGAACGGATGCGAAGCTTCGTACGGGTCGCCGAGCGCGGCAGCCTGTCGGCCGTTGCCCGCGAACTCGGCATCGGCCAGTCGAGCGTTACGCGGCATCTGAGGGAGCTGGAGGAAGCCGTCGGCGTGCCCCTGCTTAGCCGCACCACCCGGCGCGTCACGTTGACCGACGAAGGCAGTCGTTACTATGCCAACAGCATCCAGATCCTACGCTTAGTCGACCAGGCAGGCGACGAGGCGCGCAGCACCCGCGGCGCCTCGGCCGGGACCATCCGGGTATCCTGCACCGCCGCCTTCGGGGTCCTGCACGCAACCCGCTTGATCTTCGCCTTTCAGGATCGTTATCCTGATATCGAGGTCGATCTCAGCCTGACCGACGAGCGGATCGATCTGGTGCGGGAAGGGGTCGATATCGCGCTGCGTCTCGGGCCGCTCACCGACAGCTCCATGAAGCTCCGGGTGCTTGGCGAAAGCCGCCGTCTGTTCGTCGCCGCGCCCGCCTATCTGGCGGCACGTGGGTGCCCGGCTGCCCCGCGCGACCTCGCTGCCCATGAGGGAATCCGCATGTCGAACGTCGCAGGCAGTGACCTGATCTCGCTGGAAGGAGCAGACGGCCGCAGCCACGCGGTACCCTTTGGCGGGCGGTTCCTCGTCGACCATGGGCTTGCCGCCCGCGAGGCGCTGGTCGCCGGGCGCGGCATCGCACCAACACACCAATGGCTCGTCGACGATCTCCTGGCGAGTGGTCGGCTGTTGCCGATCCTGCCGGACTACAGGCTGCCTTCGGTGCCGCTCAGCCTGCTGATCGTGCCCGAGCGCGCAGGCATCGCCCGGGTTCGCCTGCTGGTCGACTTTCTCGTCGAGCAGGTCAGCGGTATTGCCGGTATTGAGAAGACAAGATGCTCTAGAATCAAAGTGCTAGAGCGTCCTTAGTGCGTTCGTCTGAACGCACGGCGCTCTAGACGCTACTCCAGCGCCTTGCCGATCAAGCGCTGACAGCGCTCGGCCATGTAGTCGATCATCAGCCTGACTTTCGGATCCTGGAAGCGCTTGTGTGGATAGATCGCCGCAAGCTGTACGCTGAGCGGCGGCGTGTCGACCAGAATCGGCACCAGCGCGCCGGAATTGATGTGGCTTTTCACCTCGAAGAGAGGCTTGTTGATGATGCCGCGGCCGTCGAGCGCCCATTGGGTAAGCACGTCGCCGTCGTCCGAATCGTAGGGGCCGGTCACCTCGAGTTTGCGCATGCCTTCCATGGTCTGGAGCGTCCAGAAATACTCCTTCGAACCCGGGTAGCGCAGCAGCAGACAGTCGTGTTTGTCGGCGATCAACGCGTCAGGGGTTTGGGGCACGCCGCGCTTTTCGAAATAGTCGGGCGACCCGCAGACCACGCGCTCGCAGTTCATGATGCCACGCATGCGCAGGTTCGAATCTTCGAGGATGCCGAGCTTGAACGCGACGTCGACGCCTTCCGAGAGGATATCGACATTGTGGTCCGACAGACGAAGCCGCACTTCGATGTCGGGATACTTGTCATGGAATTCGGGAATGCCCGACGCAATCAGGCGCCGACCTATCCCCAAGGGAGCGGTAATCTTCAGCGCCCCCTTCGGATTGCGCGATAGATCGGCGATCGCGTTTTCGGCCTCGTTGACCGCTTCGAGGATCTTCACCGCGCCATCGTAAAAGACGCGGCCATGCTCCGTCGGGGTCAGCTTGCGCGTCGTTCGGTTGAACAGGCGAACGCCCATATGGCGTTCCAACTCTTTGATTCTATTGCTTGCAACCGCCGGCGTCACGCGCTGGTCGCGACCGGCCGCCGATAGGGTTCCAAGCTCTACGACGCGCACGAAGACGCGCACATTGTCCAGATAAGACATGCCTCCGTCCCACTCCTCCGGCTTCTCTCTAGCCTATCCATTGCGTCGCTATTTTATAGATTTTTTTGAAAGTGTTGGTGAAGCAGCGACGTTCCCGCGACCTCCAGCAATGACACATAATGGTCCGAGGAGAAATGGGAGAATTCCATGTACGAGTATGCCATAGCCTGGGATTGGCTCACCTTTGCCATGAGATGGCTGCACGTCATCACGGGTATCGCGTGGATCGGTTCGTCATTTTATTTCGTTGCACTTGACCTTGGCCTGAAGAAGCGACCGGACCTTCCGGTCGGTGCCTATGGCGAAGAGTGGCAGGTGCACGGTGGCGGCTTTTACCACATCCAGAAGTATCTGGTGGCGCCGGCCAACATGCCGGAGCACCTGATCTGGTTCAAATGGGAATCCTACGTCACCTGGCTTTCCGGTTTCGGCATGTTGTGCATGGTCTACTATGCCGGTGCCGACCTCTACCTGATCGATCCGAATGTGCTCGACGTTTCGAAGCCGGTGGCGATCGCCATCTCGCTGGGCTCGATCGCCTTCGGCTGGCTCGCCTATGACACGATCTGCAAGTCGCCCTTCGGCCGCGACAACACCAGGCTGATGGTGCTTCTGTACTTCATCCTCGTCGGCATGGCCTGGGGTTACACGCAGCTCTTCACCGGCCGCGCCGCCTTCCTGCATCTCGGCGCATTTACCGCGACGATCATGTCGGCCAACGTGTTCTTCATCATCATTCCGAACCAGAAGGTTGTCGTCGGCGACCTGATCGCGGGCCGCACGCCGGATCCCAAGTACGGCGTGATCGCCAAGCAGCGCTCAACGCACAACAACTACCTGACGCTGCCAGTTTTGTTCCTGATGCTGTCGAACCACTACCCGCTGGCCTTTGGCACCCAGTTCAACTGGATCATCGCCTCGCTGGTGTTTCTGATGGGCGTCACCATCCGCCACTGGTTCAACACCCGCCACGCCGACAAGGGCAATCCGACCTGGACCTGGCTCGTCACCGCGCTGCTCTTCGTCGCGATCATGTGGCTGTCGACCGTGCCGAAGGTGCTTGCCGGCGGTGGCGAGGAAAAGATCTCCGCCGCGCAGCAGCCCTTCGTGACGGCGGAAGCCTTTCCGAAGGTGCGCGACACGGTGCTTGGCCGCTGTTCCATGTGCCATGCCAAGGAGCCGGGCTGGGAAGGCTTAGTCGTGCCGCCGAAGGGCGTGACGCTCGAGACCGACACCGAGATCGCCAATCACGCGCGTGAAATCTATCTGCAGGCCGGCCGTTCGCATGCGATGCCGCCCGCCAACGTCACCGGCGTATCGGACGAGGAGCGGCAGTTGCTCGTCGCCTGGTACGAATCCGTCGTGAATGGAGGAAAGACCCAATGACCGATTTGCTGATCCGCGGCCGCGTTCTGACCTTTGTCGACGAGCCCAAGGGCATCGACGATACCGCCTCCTATCGCTACTTCGAGGACGGCGCCGTGCTGGTGCGGGGCGGCAAGGTTGCCGATATCGGCGAGCATGCCGAAGTCGCCCGCCGCGCCGGCGCCGGCGTCAAGGTCGCGGACCACCGCCCCAATCTGGTGTTGCCTGGCCTGATCGACACGCACCTGCATTTCCCGCAGACGCAGGCGATCGCCTCCTACGGCGCGCAGCTTCTCGAATGGCTGAATACCTACATCTTCGTCGAGGAGCAGAAGTTCCGGAAGCCGGAACATGCCGACTACATCGCCGGCCGTTTCATGGACGAGCTTCTGTCCAACGGCACGACGACGGCCGTCGCCTATTGCTCGGTGCACCCGGAAAGCGTCGACGCCTATTTCAGCGCCGCGGAAGCCCGCGGCATGCTGATGATCGGCGGCAAGGTGATGATGGACCGCAATGCGCCCGACGCGCTGCGCGATACGCCGCAACTGGGCTATGACGAGACCAAGGCGCTGATCGCCAAGTGGCACGGCCGCGGCCGTGCGCATTACGCCATCAGCCCGCGCTTTGCCATCACTTCGACCCCGGAACAGATGGAGATGAGCCGCACGCTCGTGGCCGAGCACCCGGAGTGCTACGTCCAGACGCATCTTTCCGAGAACAAGGACGAGATCGCCTTCGCGACCTCGCTCTATCCGGAGGCCAAGGACTACACCGATATCTACGCGCGCTACGACCTTCTGACAAGCAAGACCTTGCTCGGCCACTGCATTTATTTGAGCGATCGCGAGATCTCGGTTCTCGCCGAGACAGGCGCGGTCGGCACCTTCTGCCCGACCTCGAACCTGTTCCTCGGCTCCGGTCTCTTTGACAGGGATCGCTTCGACAAGCTCGGCGCGCGCTGGTCGGTCGCGACCGACGTCGGCGCCGGAACGAGCTTCTCGATGCTGGAGACGATGGACGAGGCCTATAAGGTGTTGCACCTGCAGGGCCAGCGGCTGACACCGTTCAACTCCTTCTACCGTATGACGCTCGGCAACGCCCGGGCGCTGGACCTCGACGACCGCATAGGCTCGCTGCATATCGGCGCCGATGCCGATATCGTGGTGCTGGACAGTCGCGCAAAGCCGTCGATGGAGCTGCGCATGCGGGTCGCCGGTTCGCTGGCGGAAGAGCTCTTCATCCTGCAGACAATGGGCGACGACCGGTCGGTGGCCGAAACCTATGTCGGCGGCAAGCCGATGAAGGGTGTTGCGACCGCGGCCAAGCATACCGCGAACGCGGTGACGAGAAACTTCGAGACCGCATAGGGGCGGACGCCGACTGCGCCTCATTCGCCGTCGGCCGGACACCGATTGGTGCTCAAAGCAGAATCTCCCAGCGCCGCGCGTCTTGATCGATGCGCGGCGCTTTCGTCTGGGCCGTTACAGGTCTTCCGGCCGTTTGCCACCCATTGCCCTCGTCAGGGCGTCGGCGCGTTCGCGCACGATGGGGCCGAAGGTCGAAAGCTTCTGGTCGCTGACGCGGACGGACGGGCCGGAGATCGAAATGCCGGCGATGGTTTCGCCATATTCGTTGAAGATTGGTGCTGCGACACAGCGCATGCCGAGCGTGTGCTCCTCGTCGTCGACGGACCAGCCGCGGTGGCGGATTTCCTGGATGTCCTTGAGCAGCGCCGGCAGCGTGTCGCGGGTCTTGTCGGTGAAATGCGCGAGTTCGCGGCCACCGAGCAGCTGGGCGATCTCCTTGTCCGACCAGGTCGAAAGGATCGCCTTGCCGATGCCGGAGGCATGAACCGGACCGCGGCGGCCGGGGCGGAAGAAGGCGCGCATCGGCGCGTGGCTTTCGACCTGCGAGATGAAGACGACGTCGCCGCCTTCCTCGATGCCGATATTCGCCGTCTCGCCGCTTTCCTCCATGAGGCCCTTGAGGAAGGGGCGGCTGATCGTTCCGAGCTTGCGGAAGCGCAGATAGGCGTTGCCGATCTCGAACGCCTTGAGGCCGACGGTCCAGGCGCCGGTGTCCGGGTCGTTCATCACCATGCCGTGGCCGGCCAGTGTCGTCAGCAGGCGATGCACTGTGGATGGCGCCATGCCTGTCTGGTCGGCAAGCTGGGTCAAGGTCGAGCCGTCCTCCTGGGCGACGACCGTCAGAAGAGCAAGGCTGCGATCGAGCACCTGTACGGATGACGGTGCTGCATTCTCGCCCGCCTTGCGTCCGCGTTTTCCCCTGCCGTTGCCGTCCATCGAAGCCTCTCTGCAAATCACGTCTCTCGCCATCATCCTCTATCAGGCCACGGAGGGATTTTCTCCGAATTGTTGAAAATCTTTATTTCCACATGATGGAAATGATTTCCATTTAGGTGTTGCGTATCGAGAATTATGGATTATGTTTTCAGGAAATAGGAGGAGTTCCCATGGCTAAGATGCGTGCCGTTGACGCGGCTGTTTATGTTCTGGAGAAGGAAGGCATCGACTGTGCCTTCGGCGTACCTGGCGCCGCCATCAACCCGTTCTATTCGGCTCTGAAGGCTCGCGGTTCCGTCCGCCACATTCTCGCCCGCCACGTCGAGGGTGCCTCGCATATGGCCGAAGGTTATACCCGCGCCAAGCATGGCAATATCGGCGTCTGCATCGGTACGTCGGGCCCGGCCGGCACCGACATGATCACCGGCCTCTATTCGGCTTCGGCGGATTCGATCCCGATCCTCTGCATCACTGGGCAGGCGCCGCGCGCCCGGCTCGACAAGGAAGACTTCCAGGCTGTCGATATTGCGAAGATCGCCGCACCCGTAACCAAGTGGGCGGTTACCGTCATGGAGCCCGCGCTGGTTCCCTTCGTCTTCCAGAAGGCTTTCCACATCATGCGCTCCGGCCGTCCCGGCCCGGTGCTGATCGACCTGCCGGTCGACGTCCAGCTCGCCGAGATCGAGTTCGATCCGGACACCTATCAGCCGCTTGAGCCCTATAAGCCGAAGGCGACGCGTGCCCAGGCCGAGAAGGCCCTGGCCATGCTGAACGAGGCGGAGCGTCCGCTGATCGTCGCCGGCGGCGGCATCATCAACGCCGACGCCTCGGACCTCTTGACCGAATTCGCCGAGATCACCGGCATTCCTGTCATCCCGACGCTGATGGGCTGGGGCACGATCCCCGACGACCATCCGCTGATGGCCGGCATGTGCGGCCTGCAGACCTCGCACCGCTACGGCAACGCCAGCATGCTCGCTTCCGACTTCGTTCTCGGTGTCGGCAACCGTTGGGCCAACCGCCACACCGGCAACGTTCCGATCTATACGGAAGGCCGCAAGTTCGTTCACGTCGATATCGAGCCGACCCAGATCGGTCGTGTCTTCGCGCCTGATTTCGGTATCGTCTCGGATGCCGGCGCTGCGCTGAAACTCTTCCTCGACGTCGCGACGGAGTGGAAGACGGCCGGCAAGCTGCGCGATTGGTCCGCCTGGGCGGAAGAGTGCCGCGAGCGCAAGCGCACCATGCTGCGCAAGACGCACTTCGACCAGACGCCGCTCAAGCCCCAGCGCGTTTACGAGGAGATGAACAAGGCCTTCGGCCGTGACACCTGCTACGTCTCCACCATCGGTCTCAGCCAGATCGCCGGTGCGCAGTTCCTGCACGTCTACAAGCCGCGCAACTGGATCAACTGCGGCCAGGCCGGCCCGCTCGGCTGGACTTTGCCAGCGGCTCTCGGCGTTCGCGCCGCTGATCCGGACCGGCCGATCGTTGCGCTTTCCGGCGACTACGACTTCCAGTTCCTGATCGAGGAACTGGCCGTCGGCGCTCAGCACAAGCTGCCCTATCTGCATGTCGTCGTGAACAATTCCTACCTCGGCCTCATCCGCCAGGCGCAGCGCGGCTTCAACATGGACTTCGAGGTCAGCCTTGCCTTCGACAACATCAATGCCTCGGGCGATGCGGAGAAGGGGTACGGCGTCGACCACGTCGCGGTTGCCGAGGGCCTCGGCTGCAAGGCGATCCGGGTGCGCAGCCCGAACGAGTTCCAGGAGGCCTTTGATCGGGCACGGGCGCTGATGGACGAGCACCAGGTTCCTGTTGTCATCGAGTTCATCCTCGAGCGCGTCACCAACATCTCCATGGGCGCGGACATCAACGCCGTCGTCGAGTTCGAGGAACTGGCGATCCGCGGTGAAGACGTACCGACGGCGATCACCGCTCTGCTCGACTGAAGCCCGCCTGACTGAGGTGTGGGCGGTCCGCCGCCCGCATCCCGCTCCAAAGATGAATACAAGGAGGAAGCATCGCATGGCGAAGTTCGCTGCGAACCTGACAATGCTGTTCAACGAGGCGCCGTTCCTCGATCGTTTCGCCCTTGCTGCCAAGGCCGGCTTCGAAGGCGTGGAATATCTGTTTCCCTACGAATTCGAGAAGGTGAGCCTGCGCGCCGAGCTTCAGCGCCACGGCCTGACCCAGGTTCTGCACAACCTGCCGGCTGGCGATTGGGCCCGCGGCGAACGCGGCATCGCCATCCTGCCGGACCGGGTTGACGAATTCCGCAAGGGTGTCGCAAGCGCCATCGACTACGCGACGGCGCTCGACTGCAAGCAGGTCAACTGCCTGGTCGGTATCGCACCGGATGGCGTGTCCGACAGCATCCTGCGCACGACGCTGGTTGCGAACCTGAAGCTCGCCGCGGCTGAACTCGGCAAGCATGGCATTCGCCTGCTGATCGAGCCGATCAACCGCTTCGACATTCCGGGCTTCTACCTGAACACGGTGGGGCAGGCCGCTTCGATCATCGAGGAAGTCGGCAGCGACAATCTCTTCATCCAGTACGATCTTTACCACCAGCAGCGCACAGAGGGTGAACTGGTCGGTACCTACAAGCGCTTTGCCAACCGCATCGCCCACGTTCAGCTTGCCGATAATCCCGGCCGCAACGAGCCGGGCACCGGCGAGATCAACTATCCCTTCGTTTTCGACGCGCTGGAAGAGGCCGGCTATGACGGCTGGATCGGCTGCGAATACAAGCCGCGCACCACCACGGCCGATGGCCTTGGCTGGCTCGGCACCGAGCGCCAGCGCACCCAATCTGCAGACATCATCAAGATCAGGAGCTAAGCACCATGGCAACAATCGGTTTCATTGGACTGGGTATCATGGGCACGCCGATGGCGCGCCACTTGCAGGATGCCGGCCACACCATCGTCACCTCGAAGTTCGTCATTCCGCCGCGCCAGGAACTGCTCGACAACGGTTTGAAATTCGTCGAAACGCCGAAGGCGCTCGCCGAGACCGTCGACACGATCATCCTGATGCTGCCGGACACGCCTGAGGTCAAGGACGTCCTCTTCGGCGAAAACGGCGTTGCTTACGGCCTTTCCAAGGGCAAGCTCGTCATCGACATGAGCTCGATCTCGCCGATCGAGACGAAGGAATTCGCCAAGAAGGTTCGCGAAACCGGCGCCGAATATATCGACGCTCCGGTCTCCGGCGGCGAAGTCGGCGCCAAGAACGCCTCGCTCTCGATCATGGCCGGCGGCGCCCAGGAAAGCTTCGACCGCGCCCTGCCGCTCCTGCAGCTGATGGGCAAGAACATCACCCTCGTTGGTGACTGCGGCGACGGCCAGGTCACCAAGGTTGCCAACCAGATCATCGTCGCGCTGACGATCGAAGCGGTTTCGGAAGCGCTTGTCTTCGCGTCCAAGGCCGGCGCCGACCCGGCACGTGTTCGCGAGGCGCTGATGGGCGGCTTTGCTTCCTCGCGTATTCTCGAGGTACACGGCGAGCGCATGATCAAGCGCACCTTCGACCCGGGCTTCCGCATCTCGCTGCACCAGAAGGACCTGAACCTGGCTCTCCAGGGCGCAAAGTCGCTCGGCATCTCGCTGCCAAACACGGCAGCAACGCAGGAGCTCTTCAACAACTGCGCCGCCAACGGCGACAGCGGTCTTGACCACTCGGGTCTCGTGCGCGCGCTGGAGCGCATGGCGAACCACCAGGTCGCCTAGCGCAATTCCCGGAAAAGTGTGAAGCGGCTTTCCGCTCGGAATTGCGCCGCTTCAAAAGCGCAAGGCATGAAATGCACATGATCCGTCTGGCGTCCCATTGTGCCGGGCCGGTCATGTGTCCGGGCGGCGGTTGGAGGAACCGCCGCCCGAGACATCATCAAGCAATTCCAGGAAAAGTGTGAAGCGGTTTTCCGCCCGGAAATTGCGTAAGTGCTCTAAGGGGAGACAAATGCCAGCCATCACCGACCCACGCCGCTTCCTGGAAACGCTGTTCACCTCGGCCGTTGCCGCGGCTGACCCGGAAAAGGTGATTGCGGCCAATCTGCCGGAGCGGCCGAAGGGGCGCACGGTGGTCGTCGGCGCCGGCAAGGGCGCGGCGCAGATGGCGGCCGCCTTCGAGCGCCATTGGGATGGCCCGCTTTCTGGCGTGGTCGTCACCCGCTATGGCTACGCTGCCCCTTGCGAGAAGATCGAGGTGCTTGAAGCATCGCATCCACTCCCCGATGAAAACGGTTTACTTGCCTCGAAGCGTTTGCTCACCGAAGTCAGCGGGCTGACGGAGGACGACCTCGTCGTGGCGCTCGTCTGCGGCGGTGGCTCGGCGCTTCTGCCTTCGCCTCCGCCGGGCCTGGCGCTGGAAGACGAGATTGCCGTCAACCGGGCACTGCTTGCCTCCGGTGCGCCGATCAGCGCCATGAACGCCGTGCGCAAGCACGTCTCGATGATCAAGGGCGGCAGGCTTGCCGCCGCCGCCTATCCGGCAAAGGTCGTCTCGCTGATCGTCTCCGATATTCCAGGCGACGATCCGGCGCTGGTCGCTTCCGGCCCCACGCTTGCCGATGCGAGCACTCGCGAGGATGCGCTGACGCTCATCGAGCGCTACAGCCTGGATTTGCCGGCCAATGTCATGGCTTGGATAAAAAGCCCGAATAGCGTCGCGCCGTCGCCTGACGATCTGCGCTTTGCCCGAAACGAAGTCCGGCTCATCGCGTCCGCGTCGGTCTCGCTCGAGGCTGCGGCTACCGAGGCGCGTGCCGCGGGCATTGAAGCGATCATTCTTTCCGATGCGATCGAGGGCGAGGCGCGCGATGTTGGCGGCGTGCATGCGGCGATCGCCCGTGAGGTTGCCGGTCGCGGCCGTCCGTTCGCCAAGCCTGTCGTCGTACTCTCGGGTGGAGAGACGACGGTGACGATCCGCGGGAAGGGCAAGGGCGGCCGCAACAGCGAGTTTCTGCTGGCGCTGGCGCTCGGCATCGATGGCGCCAAGGGTGTCTCGGCGCTCGCCGCCGACACCGACGGCATCGACGGGTCGGAGGACAATGCCGGCGCCTTTGCCGATGATACGACCATCGCCCGGCTCGTCGCCCAACGGCTTGATGCGGCAGCGCTGCTGCAGAAGAACGACAGCTGGACGGCGTTTAACGCGCTCGGCGATCTCTTCAAGCCGGGGCCGACCGGCACCAATGTGAATGATTTCCGCGCCATCCTGGTGCAGTGAAACGGGCGTGTGCGTAGCCAGCCACTGTTCGCGTTAGGCGAAGTGGCAGCTCACCGAGCCATACGCGCCGAAATCCGCGACGATAGTGTCGCCGCTCTTGGCCTCGAGCGTGCGGATGAAAGAGCCTGAGAGGACGATCTGACCGGGCTCGATTGCATCGCCGCATTGCGCAAGCCGGTTGGCAAGCCAGACGATGCCGCGGGCCGGATGGTTGAGGACGCCGGCCGCAAGCCCCGTCTCCTCGATCACCGCATTGCGCGAGACGATAGCGCCCATCCAGCGCATGTCGACCCTATCCGGACGTACGGCGCGACCGCCGAGGATGAGGCCGCCATTGGCGGCATTGTCAGAGATCGCATCGACGAGGGTTCGCGCCTTCTTGCTTTTCGGATCCGTGCGGACGATGCGGCTGTCGAGGATTTCCAGCGCCGGCATCACATAGTCCGTGGCGTTCAGCACCTGGACGATATTGACGCGCGGACCCTTCAGCCCGGCCTTCATCACGAAGGCGATCTCGGCTTCGACCCGTGGTTGAATGAAGCGGTCGGCCGGAATGCTTGCGCCATCATCGAACAGCATGTTGTCGAAGAGTACGCCGGAATCCGGCGTGTCGATGCCGAGTGCCTGCTGCATGGCATTGGACGTCAGGCCGATTTTCCAGCCGATGATGCGGTGGCCGTCGTCGCGCTTGCGCCTGACCAAGGCCGCCTGGATCGCATAGGCGTCGTCGACAGTCATGTCGGGATGTTTGAGCGACAGAAGCCCGATCTGTTTTCGATCCTGCTCTGCCTGATGCAGGCTTTCGGCAGCCTTGGCGATCTCGGTTGCATTCAGCATGGTCCGGCCCCTCCACTCCAGCGTGTCTCACGATACACCAAGGTAGCCACGCGGGCACCGGTCGTCTTGTGATAGTCAGATCGGCTGGCTCGCCAGCATCAGGCCAAGGCCGATGAGGATCGAGCCGCAAGCGCGGGGCACCAGGTGGCCGGCGCCACCAGCCAGCCGCCCGAGCGTGAAGGAAGCGAGGAACACGGCGGCGACATCGGCCACCGCGGCAGTACTGGCTGCAAATCCCGAGGATGGCGTGCGTGAACTGAGCGCCGCTACTCGATAAAGACGCGCACGCTGGCGGCGCGGCCGACCGCGTCGATGACGGTGAGTGTCGAATAGCCGACCCCATCCGGCTGCCATTGTGTCACGCGGCGCCGGGTCAGCTCAGGGAGAGGCCGGCCATTGGCGAGCCAGCGGAATGGCGCTCGTCCGCCTTGCAGCTTGAGCGTCAGCGGCAAAATTGCCTGATGATCCATCCCAAGTTCGACGCGCGCGCCTTCGGGCGGGAAGACGATCTGCGGCGCCGGTTCGCGCGCTGAAGCGTTGACGAGGCCGCTAGCGGTCAGCGAGAAGCGGCGCTGGCTGATCGGCAGTTCCGCTTGCGAAATGCGGATCGCGCCGGCAGGAGCATCCGGTAGCGGGGTTATGCCGAAGCCTGACTTGGCGAAGCCTTCGAAGAGAATGGGGGCGGCACTGCCATAGCCGGTGAGGCCCGGTACGGCACCGTTGTCGGGACGGCCGACCCAGACACCGAGCACGTGGCGGCCGTCATAGCCGACCGACCAGGCGTCGCGGTAGCCGTAGCTGGTGCCGGTCTTGTAGGCGATGCCGCGCTGGCGGCTGCCCGTCGGCGGCAACACGCCCGAGAGCGCATCGGAAACATTCCAGACGGCGACGGGGGAAAGTAAGGGTTCGGCCTCGATCAGGCCGGCCTTGCCATCGATGCCGTCGCCAAGACGAAGGGGGAAGCCGCGATTGGCAAGTGCTGCATAAAGCTGGACGATATCGCGCAGCGAAAGTCCGACGCCGCCAAGGCCAATGGCAAGTCCGGGCGCTTCGCCTGCCGGCAGCCCCGGTTTAACCTCGGCGCGGCGGAAGCGCATCATCAGCTCAGCCGGGCCGACCGCATCGAGAAGGCGGATCGCCGGCACGTTCAAGGAGAGTTGCAGCGCCTCGCGCACGCTGACATCGCCCTGATAGCTCATGTCGAAGTTGCGCGGCCGATAGCCGAAGAAGTCCGCCGGCCGATCCTCGATGATCGTTTCCTGGCTGACGAGCCCCTCTTCGAAGGCGAGGCCGTAGATGAACGGCTTGAGGGTGGAACCCGGCGAGCGCGTGATGCGGGTCATGTCGATCCAACCGGAGCGGCTCGCATCGAAATAGTCGGCCGATCCGACCGAAGCGACGATCTCGCCGGTTTTGGCATCGGCCATCATCATGGCGACCGAAACCTTCGGCCCCAGCTTGGCAGCGCCCTCCCTTGCCACGGTTTCGAGGTTGCGCTGGACGGCGAGGCGCAAAGTCGTCTGATGCCGGGCCGCGTGCGGGTCCTTGCGCAACGCGCGCTCGGCGAGATGGGCGGCATAGGACGGCAGCTGTAGGCGGCGCGAGGGGACAGATGTCGCGATTGCGCGCTCGGCTTCGCCGTCCCCGATGACGTCAGCGACGGCGAGACGCGTCAGCACCCGCTCGCGGGCAGCGACTGCCGCGGCATGATTGCGATCCGGCCGGCGCTTTTCCGGCAATTGCGGCAGGGCGACGAGCAGCGCTGCCTCGCCGGCCGTCAGCCGCTTCGGCTCCTTGCCGAGCCAGGCGAGACTTGCGGCGCGCACACCCTCGATGTTTCCGCCATAGGGCGCGTGGGTGAGGTAGAGGTTGAGGATCTGGTCCTTCGATAGGCGCCTTTCGATCTGGATAGCGCGGGCGATCTGCAGGAGCTTGGCGGTGACTGAGCGCTGCGCGCGCGGCTCGATCAGGCGTGCGACTTGCATCGAGAGTGTCGAGGCGCCTGAGACGATCCGGCCGTTGCTGACGAATTGCAGAGCAGCGCGGCCGAGCGCGAGGAAATCGACGCCCGAATGCTCCTGGAAGCGCTGGTCCTCATAGGCGATCAGCATCTCAAGAAACTGCGGATCGACATCGTCGACCGTCGTCTTCAACCGCCAGAGACCTTCCGGTGTTGCGAAGGCGCGCAGCAACTGCCCGTTGGCATCGTCCACCTCACGTGAGACGACGCCAGCCTCCGCAAGTGGGGGCGGAAAGGCCTCGTCGGCCTTCTCGATCGCAAAGCCCGTCAGCCCCGTCAGCAGCAGGCAGACGGGCAAGGCGATCAGCAGTTTGCGCCCAATCGACATGGACGTGCCTAGTGTGCCGCCTGAACCTCCATGCGCCCGGTGGCAGTGCGGGCCGAAAGCTGCGGCCGGTACATATCCTCGACGGAGGCAGCCGGATGGTCGTAAACGCCTGGGGTCACGGCACGCACCACATAGGCGAGCGTGACTTCGCGCCCCGCACCCGTGCTTCGGTCCAGCGCCGCGACGAAGCGGTCGTTGCGGAACTCCGTATGCGTCGCGGTGATTTCGCCGAGCCACTCGAAGTTGCTGAGCTGGGCGCTGTCGACGAGGCTCGGATTGTCGATCTGGAAGCCGGCCGGCAACAGGTCGGTGACGAGCACGCGCGACGGCCAGTCGTTGGCTTCCGTCACTTTCAGTACGACGACATAGCGCTGGTTCTGTCGCGCTTCCATGACGTTCGCCTCGGCGCCATCGAGCGTGTAGTAGGTACGCTCGATGGTGAAACCGTCGCCGCCGGCCGAAAGCGGCTGGGCAGGTGCGGCGACCGTGGTGACGACGGCCGAGACCGGATCGGCGCCCTGGTTGCGGATCACGATCGGATGGGTCGTAAGCGCGTCGCCGGTCATCTGGGCGGCATAGCTGCCGGTCTTCGATGCGCCGTTGACCTCCAGTGCCATATCCTCGTCGCCGTTATGGATGGCGCGGGCGGCAAGCAGCATCCAGGCCTGCTCCTGGGTGCTGGTGTAGGTCTTCTGTTCCCACTCCCTTGCCACGATCTTCGACAGCTCGGGAACGATCGGAGGCACCGGACGGCTTTCGGCGGCGAGCGCCAGCACCGCCGCGTTGTCACGCAGCGACGAGCCGTAATCGGAGCGCGACAGGCTGACATTGATGAGGCCGGTCGACATGTTCGCCGCCTTGGCAAAGGTATCCTGCGACCCCTGGGCGTCGCCATAGAGTGCCAGCGCCGCGGCGATATGCGCCTTGGCGAGCGGCGTCGGGAAGTCGTCGATCAGCGTGTTGGCGTAGTAGCGCAGGTCGTTGATCGCCGCCTTGCGATTGCGGGCGAGCACGTAGAGCGCATAGGCGATCTCGTTGCCGCGATCCTTGGCATTGGTGTCGTAGCTGACGCCGTTCTGCAGGTTTTCGAGCGCCTGGACCATCGCGGCCTCCGGCACGTCGTATTTCTGTTCGCGGGCGCGGGTCAGGAAGTCGGTGACATAAGCATCGAGCCAGAGGTCGCCATAACCCGGCCCCCAGAGGCCGAAGCTGCCCGACGACGATTGATAGGAAAGGACGCGATAGATCGCCTCCTGCACCCGTTTCGTCACGCCTTCGTCGTCGGTGAGACCGGACTGCTTGGCGAGCTCGCTGAGATAGAGCAGCGGCAGTGCGCGGCTCGTCGTCTGCTCGGCGCAGCCATAGGGGTAGCGATCGAGCGTCATCAGCAGCGCCGGCATATCGAAGGCGGCCGAACGCGTGACGCTGAGGTTGACCGAGGCGCCCTGCAGAATGCTGTCGGCGAGCAACTGCCCGTCGACGGTCAGGCTGCTTCCCGGCGCGATCGCGACAACCTGTCGCTGGGTCACCGGCAGGGTGGCCGGACGCACGAGCAGATCGAGCGACTGTTCCAGCGAAAGGCCGTTCGCACCGGTCAGTGCCACCGTGACGACGCCGTTGCCGGGGTATTGCCCGACCACCGGCAAGGTGATGGAGGAACGGCCGCCCTGTTCCAGGGTCACCGTGTTGCCGGTGCCCGGTTGTTCGACCGTGGCGGGACCGCTGGTCGTGACATGGATCTGGTAGTCGCCGGTCGGTGCATCGGTGTTGGCGATGTCGAGCCTCAGTTCCGACCGGTCTCCCGGCGCCAGGAACCGCGGCAGGCTGGCGGTGACGACGACCGGATCGCGGATCACCACGTCGCGCATGGCGTGGCCGACGCCGGATTTCGTCCAGGCAACGGCCATCAGCCGCGCCGTTCCGTTGAACTGCGGGATGTCGAAGCTGACGGTCGCCTTGCCGTCGCCGTCGAGCTGCACCGGACCTTCGAAGAAAGCGACCAGCTTTTCCGTGGGCGGGCTGCCCTGAAGAGCGACCTGTCCGCCGTCACCGCCGGTGCGCAACCGCCCGGTGGCGCCAAGCGAGCCGTCGATCAGGCGGCCGTAGAGGTCGCGGATCTCGAGGCCTAGCTGCCGCTGGCCGAAGTACCAGGCTTCCGGATCTGGCGCCTCGTAACGCGTGAGATTGAGGATGCCGACGTCGACCGCGGCGATCGTCACATAGGCTTCCTCGTTGGCACCGGCACCGGCAACCTGAAGGCTGATGTCGAGTGCCTTACGCGGTTCCATTTTTTCCGGTGCATCGAGTGTGACCGCGAGCTTGCGCTCGGCCGGATCGACCGAGAGCCATTTGATGCCGATCGAGCGCATCGGCATGCGGCTTTCCTGCGCATCGCCCGGCCGGTAGAGCGTCGCCGTCACATAGGCGCCGGCGCCCCAGGCTTCGGTAACCGGCAGCTCGACTTCGCCGCCTTCCGCGGCAATCGATGCGGTCTGGGTGGTGATCAGGTTCTCCGTGCCGACAGTGACCAGCAGTTCACCGGCAAAGCGCGGCGAGACCTTGAGCTTGGCCGTGTCTCCGACCGCGTATTTCTCCTTGTCGAGCGCGATCTCCAGGCCGTCGGGCGTTTCGGTCGAGGTGGCAGCGACATACCAGCCGGCGTCGAACTCGACGCTCGACGTCGGACCGTCGATCGAGGCTGTCTCGACCTCCAGGCGATAGCGCCCCCAACCAACCGGCACGGCGATTTCGCCGCCGTCTTCCGTCAGGTCGACGCTGCCGTTTGCCACCTGCTTGGTGGTGACGACAGGCTCGTATTTCCAGGCGCTGCCGTCACGGTACCAGTGATAATTGCGCTCGACGCTGATGAGTTTCCACAAGGCCCCGGGCATGGCGATCTTGCTGCCGCTCGGATCGACGGCGATGACACGGAACTTGCCGACGGAATTTTCGGCGAGTTCGCCTTCGAATTCCGGCTTGATCCCGAGCATCGGGCCCTCGGCGCGCACGGGCAGTTTCAGCGAACGTTCGACGGCGCGGCCGCCGGCCTCGCGCATGCGGACGGTGACGGTCGCGTCGAGCAGTTGCGTGGTCGAGGGCACTTCATCGATGAGGACGTCGAAGCTGGATTCACCTTCCTCGTCGAGCGGTGAAAGTTCCTCAAGCGGCAGGCGCGTGTCTTCGCTCGCCTCTTCGTCGGCGAGGCCGAAGGAATAGCCCTTGAAGGCGGCACTTTCGCGCGTCGGCTTGATCGTCACTTCGCCTTCGAGCTCGAGGCCGGCCGCGGGCGCGCCGTAGAGATAGCGCCCGTCGACAGCGACGCTTGCCGTCTCGCCGACAGCGATTTCCTTTGCGTCGCTCGTCAGGTCGAATTCGGTACGATCGGGCACGAAGTCGTCGACCAGGAATTGCTTTTCGCCGATCGCCGGGGATTTCGGATCGGTGAAGATCTGCATCGTCCAGGTGCCGCGCATGGCGTTTGCCTGGGTGTCTAGATCGAGCGTATGGCCGCCGAGCTTGCCGCCGGGGCTGGTCATGCGGCGATATTCGACGCCATCAGGGCGCAGGAAGACGAAGGTCAGCGGCAGGTTTTCGATCGCCATGCCGTCGACGTCGCGGGCAAGCGCTGCGGCATGCACCGTCTCGCCGGCGCGGTAGATGCCGCGCTCGGTCCAGGCGAGAATGTCGATGGCGCCGGGGGCCGCGCGGCCTGTGACGCCGCGGTCCGAGAGGTCGAAGCCGGCGCGGCTCATGTCGAGGAAGACGTAATCGTCTTCGCCGTTCTTGGCGGTGATGACAGCAGGGGTCAGTCCGGCCGTGCCACGGATCAGGCCGGCGGTGAAGGTAACGCGGCCATCGCTATCGCTGGTCGCGGTGCCGAGGATCTCGTTGTTCTTGGCGACGAGCTGCAGTTCGACGCCTTCGATCGGTTCGGCCGACGCGAGCGAGCGAACGAAGACGTTCAGCCCGTCGGTGCCGGCATAGGTGGAAACGCCGATATCGGAAACGACGAACCATTGCGTCGCCCGCGCATCCCATTCCTGGCTGACGCCGGTGGTCGGGGCTGCGGTTAGAACGTAGACGCCGGGCTTGCGCTCAGGCAGCGCCTCGTCGACCGGGAAGCTGGTGACAACCTCCTTGTTGACGTCACGCTCAATGTCGATCGTGCCCTGCCATACGAGTTCGCCGCTTTCGTCCTCAATGCGCTGGGCGCTGTAGCCGTCGAGCTGGGTCAGGAACTGCGAGCTCTGCAGCACCTCGGCGATGCTGCGGTCGCCGACGCGGTAGAGCTTGAGTTTGGCGCTGTCGGTATTGACTGATACGAGGGGGATGCCGCGGCGCGCGGTCGAGGGCAGCACGAAGCTGTCGCCGGTGAAGCGCACCATCTGGGCGCGGTCCGCGACATAGATGTCGAGGGTGACAGGCGCTTCGAGCACTTCGTCCACGGTGGAGGGCAGGCCGGTGCGAAGCGTCAGCTTGTAACGCTCGCCATGCGAAAGTCCCTCGACGCAGATCTGGTCGCCCTTGGCTTCAAGCGCTTTTGGCGCCGCACCGTTGACGGTGACGAAGGAGGCATAGTCGGCGCCGCTCTTCAGAAGCTGTTCTGAGAACTGCACGCAGGCGCGGGGCGTTGCTGCGTCCGAGTCGATCGTATGCTCGACCACGCGGAAGCCCTTGCGCTGCTTGAGATCGAGATAGGCCGCCTCGACCGATTTCGCCTTCACCAGCTCCAGGCTCGCCTTGTAGGCGTCCAGTGCGGCGCGGAAGTTTTCAGCGCCTTCGAGCGATTTCGCCATGACGGCGAGCGCATGGGCGCGGCTCTCGGTCGTGCGCGTGAGTTCATAACCGTTGATTGCAGCGATCGCCGCTTGCATCGACACGGCCGAATTGTTGGTGATGCGGTTGGCCGTGCGGGCTGTCTCAAGCCAAAGCTCGGCGTCGTCGGGCGTGATCGCCAGCGCACCCTGGAACGCCTTCAGGGCGTTCTCGATATTGCCCATGCCGGCCTGGCCGCGCGCCATGTCGAGGAGCGTATTGACGCCCATCCCCTGCTGGTCGTCGGCAAGGGCGAGGTTGGCCTTGGTGTTGCGGGCGTCCTGCAGGATCTGGTCCGACAGGAATTTCAGCCGCGGCGGCGCGCCGATATCGGCTTCGGCGGCCTGCGGCTGCACGATCTTGCCGGCGATCGCGCCCGGGAAGGAATTCAGCTGATTGTAATCGGACTTGAGGAAGCACCACTTCACCTTGGGATTGTAGGTGAAGGCGCGGCAGGACTGATCGGCGATACAGGTCTGCTGGCACTCATCGAGCGAGACGTTTTGCTCGGTCCTGAGATCGAAACCGAAATAGTCGCCATCCTGCGTTATCTCGACTTGGCGACCGGTCTCCTGCGCAGCGGCGGGACTTCCGATGGTCAAAAGAGACAAAAGTAGGGTGGAAAGGCCGAATAACGCGCGCACAGACATCAAGTCCTCCCAACGCTGCCGGTCTCGATAGAGGCTTCACTTTTCAGGCTTCCGCGTCGCTTGTCAACCGAGGAGAGATCAAGCTCCGGTGCAATTTCAGCGGGAGTCCAAGTGTGAAGGATTAAACATCGACCCGGAATGAAACAAGATAAAACGATATGTAAATCAAACTATTATGACGGGTGGTCAAAGCGGCGGGAAAGTCGCGCCGCTAGCCTCTTTGTTCTCTGAGGAAGATGGTCAACGAGCGACCGGCATCAAGGACATGGTCGCGCGTCAACGCACAAGCCCGCTCGGCATCGCGTGCCATACAGGCATCCAGGATCGCCTTGTGTTCGCGACGCGCCCGGGCAACGCCTGACGTCAGCGTCAACTGTGCCCGAAGGTAGCGATCGATACGGTCGAGCGAGGCGCGGACGATCTGGAGGTAATAGGGCCGCCGCGCCGCCTCGTAGAGACTGTAGTGGAAGTTGCGGTTGATCTCGCCCCAGCGCTCCGCATTCTCTTCGCGCTCGAACTCCTCGCAATGCTGGCGTGCAAGCTCGAGCGTGCGGCGGTCGAGATTGGGCACGGCCAGACGAATGACTTCAGCCTCGATGAGCGCGCGGAATTCGAAAATCTCTTCGATTTCTTCGATCGAAAGCCCGGCGACAACCGCGCCCTTGTAGCGCTCCGTGGTGATCAGGCCATGCTGCTCAAGGCGTGAAAGCGCCTCGCGCACCGGAATGCGGCTGGTGTTGAACATCTGGGCGATGTGGTCCTGGCGCAGGTTCTCGCCCTCGGCGAGGTCACCTTCGATGATCGCCTTGCGCAAGGCTTCATAGACGATATCGGCGGCTGAGGCGGCTTGCCTGACATCGACGGCATCGAGTTTCATCGTGTTCAAACCCTGCTGGCCAAGCCTTCCGGCTCGGCGGATTCGGAAGCGTTTTTGCGTTGTTGGTCAATGGTCATAGGTCCAATTCAGACGCCGGGCAACAGAGCCTTGTGGCCCAAGAGGCGATTTCGAATATTTCAGATTGTATATTGGATCCAATATTTCTATGAGTCTTTTCGTCGGGCTCAGCGCTGTCGCGTATCATCCCGGTAATATGCGGGAGCACGGCCGATGCGCAGGGTATCGGTCGCCCAGGTGGCACCCGTCCACCGCTTGGAAGGAGAAGAGGCATGCGCAGCAACAAGGTCGTCCACATCGTTTCCTGCCACGCGGAGGGCGAAGTCGGCGACGTCATCGTCGGCGGCGTCGCACCCCCGCCCGGAAATACGCTATGGGAACAGCGCCGCTTCATCGCTGAAGACCAGACACTGCGCAATTTCGTGCTCAACGAGCCACGCGGCGGTGTCTTCCGCCACATCAACCTTCTCGTGCCTCCGAAGGATCCGCGCGCGACGATGGGCTTCATCATCATGGAGCCCGAGGATACGCCGCCGATGTCCGGCTCCAACTCCATCTGCGTTTCCACCGTGCTGCTCGACAGCGGCATCGTGCCGATGCAGGAGCCGGAAACTCGCATGGTGCTGGAGGCGCCGGGCGGACTGGTGAACGTCGTCGCTGAGTGCCGCAACGGCAAGGCCGAGCGCATCACCGTCACCAACGTTCCGTCGTTTGCCGACAAGCTCGACGCCAAGCTCGAGGTCGAGGGCCTGGGTACACTCGCGGTCGACATCGCCTATGGCGGCGACAGCTTCGTCATCACCGACGCCCGCGCGCTTGGCTTTTCCGTGACGCCGGACGAGGCGCGTGAACTCGCCGAAACCGGCATCAAGATCACCCGCGCGGCCAATGAACAGCTCGGTTTCACCCATCCGGAGAATCCGGAATGGGATCACATCTCCTTCTGCCAGCTCACGCTGCCGATCGAGGAAAAGGACGGCGTTCTGCACGGTCGCAACACGGTTGTCATCCAGCCGGCCAAGCTCGACCGTTCGCCGACCGGCACCGGTTGTTCGGCACGCATGGCGGTATTGCATGCCCGCGGCGTGATGAAGGTCGGCCAGCGGTTCAGCGGCCATTCTATCATCGATTCGACGTTCGATTGCCGCATCGTCGGCGAGACGACGGTCGGGGGACGCCCGGCGATCGTGCCGGAAATCTCCGGCCGCGCCTGGATCACCGGCACGCACCAGGTGATGCTCGACCCGGCCGATCCCTGGCCGGCCGGCTATCGGCTTGCCGATACCTGGCCGCGCAAGCAGTAAGCGCGCAGACCGGCGCCCTGCATCTCGCGCAGGCGCTCCAATACGTCGCTCGCGCAAATCGCTGCGCGAGCGACCCGTCAGTCTTCCTTGATGATCCGGGTCGTGCCGACCCAGAGTTCGCGGGCCGGCCCGGCGCCGACATTGCGGGCGCTGTGCGGCAGCGAGGCAGGGAAGTGCAGCGTGTCGCCGGCCTTCAACAGATATTCCTTGCCGTCGATCTCGTAGAGCATCTCGCCCTCGATCAGGTAGAGGAAGTCCTCGCCTTCGTGGCTGGTCAGTTCGGAGGCGTAGCCCTTGGGCATATGGGTGATGCAGCCATTGAGCGCGGCGCCCGGAAAGCCGCGTTCGATCAGCTCGTAGACGCGCTCCTTGGTCTCGACATTGTAGCCGGGGCGTTCGCCGGCATGCGACACCATGGAATGCCCGTGCTGCGGCGGCTGCGACAGGAAGGTGTCGACGCTGGTGCCAAGCGCGTTGGCGACGTTGTAAAGCGAGATTAGCGACGGGGTGGAGATGCCACGCTCGATCTGGCTGATGAAGCCTTCCGTCAGACCGGCCTCGCGTGCCACGTCCTTCATGGTCTTGCCAATTTCCTTGCGGCGCGCCCTGAGCATTTGCCCGAGCGAGGCGGGAGTCGAGGTTTCGGGGAGGGAGGCGCCACTGGCTGCTTCTGGCGCCTCTTCGATCTTCAAGGGCATGATTTTCTTTCCGCTTGACTCACGTCTATCGATGTACTTTAGTCCAGCTAAAGTTGGTTCGGCAAGCGATCAGATCGCATGCTGGCCTTTTGAAAAGGGGAACTACAAGAACGTCTTCGCGGCAATCCGTCGGCGTCTAAAAACAGTAAGAAAAATTGGATCCAATATCCAATTGAACGTGTTGAGCGCGCGATCGATGCTGGCTGCGGTCAAAAGGAGGAGTGAGATGAAACGTATATTGCCAATCATGCTCGGGGCGACGCTTGGGCTGCTTGCAGCCACCTCGGCATTTGCGATCGAGCGCGGCGGCGCGATGACATTTGCGCGCTATGACGACTCGACCGTCATCGATCCGGTTTATGCGGACCGCAATCCTGATCTCTGGATGGTGAACGGCCTTTACGAAACGCTGTTGCGCAATGGCCCTGACGGCTCGATCGTGCCGGGGCTTGCCGAAACCCATGAGGTCTCCGCCGACGGCAAGACCATCACAATGGCGCTCCGAACTGGCCTGAAATTCTCCGACGGCTCTGATCTGACCGGCGCCGACGTCGTCTTTTCGCTCGACCGGGCGCGCAACCCGGAGCTCGGTCCCTGGGCAGGGCTCCTTGGCGCCGTCGACAAGGTGACAGCCGATGGCAACAAGATCACCGTGTCGCTGAAGAACCCCGATCCGACGATCATCTCGATCCTCGCGACCTTCAACACCGGCATCATGCCGAAGGCTGCCTTCGAGAAGGCGGCTGGTGCAACGGACCAGGAAAAGGCACGCGCCTTCTTCGCAGCCGGACCGGTAACCTCTGGTCCTTTCGTCATGAAGAGCCACGTGCAGGGCTCAAGCATGAGCTTCGAGCGCAACCCGAACTACTGGCGCCAGGGTGAAGACGGCAAGCCGTTGCCCTATCTCGACCGGGTGGAATTCCTCGTCATACCCGATGACGCCACCCGCATTCTCAAGCTTCAGGCCGGCGAAGTCGATGCGGCCGAGTTCATTCCCTTCGCCCGCGTCGGCGAACTCGGCGCCGATCCGAACCTGAAGATGGAGCTCTTCCCGTCGACCCGTATCGTCTACGCGCCGATCAACACGCGCGAGGCGAAGAAGGACGGCTCGAAGAACCCGCTTGCCGATATCAAGGTGCGTCAGGCGCTGAACTATGCGACCGACAAGAACGTGCTGATCAAGCTCGTGACTTTCGATACCGGCAAGCCGATGACCTCGCTGATGTCGGCCGCAACCCAGCTGCACTACGGTCCGGAACCGCTCTACCCCTACGACCCGGAAAAAGCCAAGCAGTTGCTTGCCGATGCCGGCCTCAGTGGCGGTTTCGAAGTGAAGCTCACGACGCTTGCCGGCAGCGCCGACGACGCGACGCTGTTTACCGCCCTCCAGCAGATGTGGGCGCCGCTCGGCGTCAACCTCAAGGTGGAGCAGGTCGACAACCCGACACGCGGCGAGAAGAACCGCGCCGGCGACTTCGACATCCACACCTATGGCTGGGCAAACGACGTCAACGACCCGGCGCAGGTGACCGGCTGGCTCGGCTATTACAAGCAGCGCCAGGCGGTCGGCACGGGCTGGAACAACCAGGAATTCAACACGCTGTTCGAAGCCTCCAACGTTGAGACCGATCCCGCCAAGCGCAAGGATGAATACAAGCGCATGCAGGAGATCTACGCGGCAGAAGCGCCGTTGCTTTTCCTGTTCGAAACGCCGTTTGCCGTCGCGGTCTCCAAGTCGATCGAAGGCTACGTGCAGACGCCGCTCGGCGCCAACGACTTCTCCGAAGCCTGGCGCGCCGACTGATTGCGGAATGATCTGCGAAGGCCGGGTGGAAATCCGCCCGGTCTTCCGTTGAAGGTTGGATCCATGCCCTCACTTTCCTATCTCGTGGCGCGGCTGCTGCAGATCATCCCGACGTTCCTCTTGGTGATGATCTTCATTTTCTTGCTCGTGCGCCTGTTGCCGGGCGATCCGGCAATCGCCATGGCCGAGGCCAAGGCGACCGATGCCCAGCTTGAACAGATCCGGCACAATCTCGGTCTCGACCAGCCGCTGCCGGTGCAGTTCCTCGTTTTCGTCAAGAACACGCTGACGGGTGAGCTCGGGCGCTCGATCATGCTGAAGGCGCCCGTGACCGAGATCATTCTCGCTCGCCTGCCGACGACGATCTTCCTGGCGCTCTATTCGGTCGTGCTTGCCATCTTCCTCGCCGGTCCGCTCGCGTTTCTCGCGGCGTCGCGCGTCAACACTCCTGTCGATGTCGCGATCCGCGGCGTCTTTCAGGTCGGCCTTTCCATGCCCGTCTTCTATATCGGGCTGCTGCTGCTGACGGTGCTGGCCGCGCAACTGCGCTGGTTCCCGGTCGGCGGTTACGGCAAGACCTTCCTCGCCAATCTCTACCATCTGATCCTGCCGGCGCTGAGCGTCGCGCTCTATACGTCGGCGATCATCCTGCGCAATCTCAGGGCCTCGCTGATCGAGGTGCTCGACGCCGACTACGTGCAGTTCGCCCGCGCCAAGGGGCTTTCGCCGCGCATCATCATGACCCGGCACGTGCTCAGAAACGCGCTCGTCTCCACCGTGACGCTGCTGGGCCTGTCTATCGGCAACCTGATGAGCGGCACGCTGGTGACCGAGACGGTCTTTGCCATTCCGGGCGTCGGCCGGCTGATGCTGGAGGCGATCTTTGCCCGCGACTACCCGTTGATCCAGGGCCTGACACTGACCTTCGCCGTGCTCGTCTCCGTCGTCTTCCTTTTGACGGATGTCGTGCAATCCTGGCTCGATCCGAGGCTTCGCCAATCATGACGGCTCTCACGCAATCTCATTCGCCGACGCGGGGTCGGATCGCTGCCTTTCTGGCCCGCGCCTTTTCCCGTCCGTCCTTTGTCGTTGGCGTCGTCATCCTTGGCCTGTCGCTTTCACTCGCGTTGTTTCCGCAGGTCTTTGCGCCCTACGATCCGCTCGCCTTCGACCTCCAGGCAATCCAGCAGCGGCCGAGCCTTGCGCATCCCTTCGGCACCGACAATTTCGGCCGTGACGTGCTCTCGCGCGTCATCTGGGCCTATCGCGTCGACATGCAGATGGCCTTCTTCGCGACGATCTTCGCGCTTTTGATCGGGATCACCGTCGGCGCCTTCGTCGGCTACTACGGCGGCATTGCCGACGTGATCTTCGGCCGCTGCGTCGACGCGATCATCACCTTTCCATTCCTGGTGTTGGTGATGGCTATCGTCGCGGTGCTCGGCCCCGGCCTCGTCAACATGTATGTGGCGATCACCGCGGTGAACTGGGTCTATTACGCCCGGCTGACGCGCGCCGAAATCATGGCACAGAAGGCCAACGACTATGCTGCCGCCGGCCTGGTGCTCGGCTATTCCGACCGGCGCATCATCTTCCGGCATCTGCTGCCGAATGCGATTTCGCCGATCCTCGTCTACTGGATGACCGACATGGCGCTCGCGATCCTGCTCGGGTCGTCGCTTGGCTATCTCGGCCTCGGCGCGCAGCCGCCGGCGGCCGAATGGGGTGTGCTGATCGCCGAGGGCCGTAACTTCCTGATGACGGCCTGGTGGATGAGCCTGATGCCGGGCATCGCCATCGTCTTGACCGGGCTCGGTTTCAGCCTCGTCGGCGACGCGCTTGCCGATCTGCTTCGACCGAAGGGGCGCTGACATGGCAACGCAAGAAAAACCCGTCGTACTCGACGTCCGGCACCTTCGCACCGAGTTCGGAACGCGAGAGCGTCCGCTGGTCGCGGTCGACGATGTCTCTTTCCAGGTGGCGGCGGGTGAGATCCTTGGGCTCGTTGGCGAGTCCGGCTCGGGCAAGAGCATTACGCTCCGCTCGATCCTCGGCATCATCAGACCGCGCGGGCGGGTCGCCGGCGAAATCCTGTGGAACGGCCAAGATCTCGTTCCGCTCTCCGAGGCACAGCTGCGGCGCATCCGTGGCCGCGAGATCGCAATGATCTTTCAGGAGCCGATGTCGTCACTCAACCCGCTGCTGACGGTCGGCCTGCAGATTTCGGAGAACCTCGTCGCCCATACGGACCTCGACGCCAGGCAGAGAAGAGCGCGGGCGATCGAACTCCTCGATCTCGTCGGCATCCCCGCGGCGCGCAATCGTCTCGATGATTTCCCGCACGAGTTCTCCGGCGGCATGCGCCAGCGTGTGATGATCGCCATCGCGCTTGCCTCCAACCCGAAACTGCTGCTGGCCGACGAGCCGACGACAGCGCTTGATGTCACGATCCAGGACCAGATCCTGAGGCTGATCCAGTCGCTCAGCCGCGACCTCGGCATGGCAGTGATCCTCGTCACCCATGACATGGGCGTCGTTGCCGAAACCTGTGACCGCGTCGCCGTGATGTATGGCGGCAGGCTTTGCGAGATCGGGTCGACGGCGGATGTCATCGGCGATGCGCGCCATCCCTATTCGCTGGGGCTGTTGCGCTCGATCCCGCGCGATGTCGCGCCGCGAACGCCGCTCTATTCCATCCCCGGCGCACCGCCGGCGCTGAACGCGCTTCCGCCCGGCTGCGCCTTCAGCGCCCGCTGTCCGGTCGCAGGACGCGAATGTCCGGACCTTCGACCCAAACTCGAAGCGATCGGCACGTCGCGGCAAGTCGCCTGCCATCATCTTGAGGATGCGCAAGCGCATTTCGGACCGCGGGAGGCGGCGCAATGACGACCATTCCGACTTCGGCAGGCACGACGCCCTTGCTTTCGCTTCGCGCGCTGTCGATCCAGTTCGAGAAGCGACGCTCGCTTTCCGACACGCTTGCCCGACGTCCGCAACAGGTCGTCTCGGCGGTCAATGGCATCGATCTCGACGTGATGCCGGGTGAGACGCTGGGCATCGTCGGGGAATCCGGTTGTGGCAAGTCCACGCTCGCGCGCCTGATCGCCGGGCTGCATCGCCCGACGGCCGGCGACATCCTCTTCGAGGGACAAAGCGTCGTCGGCCTCAAGGGGGCGCGGAGGCGGGCCTATAACCGGCGTGTTCAGATGATGTTTCAGGACCCCTACACCTCGCTCAATCCGCGCATGACCGTGCGTGATACACTGCGGGAAGCGATATCCGTGCATCGCATGCGTGAAGGGGCTGCGATCGACCAGCGCGTCGACGAGCTGCTGGACCTTGTCCGGCTGCCCGAAGGGGCCGCCGAAAAATATCCGCATGAATTCTCGGGCGGCCAGCGCCAGCGCATCGGAATCGCCCGCGCGCTCTCGCTGGAGCCTATCTGCCTTGTGGCCGACGAACTGGTTTCGGCCCTAGACGTTTCGGTGCAGGCGCAGGTGGTCAACCTGTTGATCGAGCTTCAGGACGAGCTGGGCCTGACGGTGCTGTTCGTGGCGCATGATCTCCGGCTCGTGCGCCACGTCTCGCACCGCGTCGCCGTCATCTATCTTGGCGCGATCGTCGAGATCGGCCCGTCGGAGGCGCTGTTTTCGAGGCCGATGCATCCCTATTCCAAGGGGTTGCTTGCTGCCGCGCCTTCGCTCGATCCCGACGCAAGACGTCGCGCCCCCGCGCTATCAGGCGAGTTGCCGAGCCCGCTTGCCATCCCGCCGGGCTGCCCGTTCCACGTGCGCTGCCCGCACGCGACCGAGCTCTGCCGTCGCGAAAAGCCGGCGCTGCGTCCGGTCGGTGCCGGCATGACCGCCTGCCATTTCGCCGAGACGATCGGCGACGCCTGAAACTCAATTCGATAAGGAAGACATCATGGATACGAGAGCAAGGCCGGATATCTCCGGCCGGATCGGCGCCCTGCGGCGCAAGCTTGCGGAAACCGGGCTCGACGGCTACGTCGTGCCGCGCTTCGATGAGCATCAGGGCGAATATTGCGCGCCGCACGACAATCGCCTGGCTTTCGTCACCGGGTTCACCGGTTCCGCCGGCGTGGCGATCGTCATGCGCGACCGCGCCGCCATCTTCGTCGATGGCCGCTACCAGGTGCAGGTGCGCGACGAAGTGGATCTCGACACCTTTGCGATCGAGCACTTTTACGATGCTCCGCTCAAGGATTGGCTGAGGAACAACCTGCGCAAGGGCGAGCGTGTCGGCTTCAACGCCATGCTGCTGCCATCGACCTGGGATGCGGACTGCGGCCGTTCGGTCGAGGCGGCAGGTGGCCTTTGGACGCCTGTCGACGACGACCTTGTCGACGCGATCTGGGCCGATCAGCCGGAAAAGCCGCTCGGCAAGATCATGGCCTTTCCGGTTGCCTATTCGGGCGAAAGCGTCGCCGAGAAAAAGCGCCGCATCGCCGCCATGCTCGCGGAGCAGGGGGCGGATCTCCTGGTCGAGGCGCAGCCCGACAATATCGCGTGGTTCCTCAACGTGCGTGGTCGCGACGTTGCCTTCAACCCGATGCCGCAATCTTTCCTGATCTTCGACCGCGCCGGGCAAACCGAATGGCTTGTCGATCACCGCAAGCTGCCGAACGACCTCTCGGATTTCGAACTTGACGATGTCGCGATTGCCGAACCCTCCCAGTTGCTTGAGCGCGTGCGAACGATCGCAGCCGGTCGCACCGCACTGATCGATCCGGGCTTTGCCCCGTCTGCGACGGCTCATGCCACGCGCGCCGCCGGCGGGACTGTACAGCTTGCCCGAAGCCCAATCACGCTTGCCAAGATGCACAAGAACGCGACCGAGCTTGCCGGCTTTCGCGATTGCCACCGTCTCGATGGCGCGGCCTGGATCCGCTTTTTCGTCTGGCTTGAACAAAATGCCGCCGATCGGGATGCGAGCGGCCGGCCGGTGAGCGAACTGGAGGCGGAGGAACGCATCCTCGGTTACCGGCAAATGGAGGAAAGCTTCGTTGAACCGAGCTTCCGATCGATCTCGGCGGCCGACAGCCATGCGGCGATGTGCCATTACGCCGCGACGAGCGAGACCAGTGCGCCGATCGCGAGAGGCGGGATCTATCTGCTCGACAGCGGCGGTCAGTATCTGACGGGCACCACCGACGCGACCCGCACGACCGCGATAGGTCCGGTCAGCGACGAGATCAGGCGTGCCTACACCGCCGTGCTCAAGGGGCTGATCTCCATGGTAACGCTGAAGTTTCCCAAAGGAACCTACGGTCATCAGCTTGACGCCTTCGCCCGTCGTCCCCTGTGGGATCTCGGGCTCGACTATGACCACGGGACTGGTCACGGCGTTGGCCACTTCCTTTCGGTCCATGAACAGCCCCAGCGCTTCGATCGGCGGGTGAACGAGATCGAGCTCAAGCCGGGCATGGTGACGACGATCGAGCCTGGTTACTACAAGGCGGGTGCTTATGGCATCCGCATCGAGAACCAGGTCGAGGTGGTAGACGACGGCGACGGTTTCTTAAGCTTCCGCAGCCTGACTCTGGTTCCGATCGATATGCGGTTGGCCGATGTCGGTCTGTTGACGCAAGCTGAGCGGCAGTGGATCGACGCCTATCACCGGCGTGTTGTGCAGGAGGTGGACGAACTGCTCGACACCGAAACCTTGACCTGGCTGGCGGCGCGAACTGCACCTGTTGGAGGCTGATCTTTAACCGCCTCCCGATCCGTTGTGACCGAGACCATTTGGTGTGACCGAAACCATTCATTCATACGGCGGGCCAGGTGTCCGCCGTTTCGCTTTTTCGACAAGCCACGTACCGCTAAAACCCCTTGGCTGCTTCGCAAGCAATGTAAGTCCCCCTTGCTTGCACATGCCATTTTGTGATAATTTTCACAAATACTGTTCGAGGCCACAGGGCAGCGAAAACGATCCGGACACGGAAGTAACCATGGTCAGCCGCAAGACAGCCCGCATCATCCAGCTCGCCGACGCGCTTTCGGGGCGGAGAGTTCTGCATCTGCGTGACGCTGCGGCCTTGCTTGGCGTCTCGGAAATGACGATCCGCCGCGACGTTGCCGACAATCCCGGTCAGTTCGCCTTTCTCGGGGGGCATATTGTGCCGGCGGGAGAGATTGAGCCCGATACGCCCTATGAACTGGCACGCGAGGCCGACAGCCATGCCGCGGCCAAGCGCGAGGCCTGCGTCCATGCTGCCCGCCACATTTGTCCTGACGAGACCATTTTCATCGATTGCGGCACCACGCTGGAATACCTCGTCGATCTCATTCCGGAAAATTATTCAATAACTGCAGTGTGTTATTCGCTGAACGTGGCGGAGAAGCTGACGCACAAGCCAAATGTGCGGATCGTCATGCTGGGCGGCGTCTATCACCCGTCATCGGCATCCTTCTCTGGCAATTCCGGGCTGGAGACGCTGGATTCGCTCGGTATCAATGTCGCCTTCCTGTCGGCGGCCGGTGTCGATCCGGGCCGTGGTGCCACCTGCGTCCATTTTCACGAAGTATCGGTGAAGCAGAAGGTCATTTCACTTGCCCGCGAGAGCCACCTCGTCATCGACCTCAGCAAGATCGGCAAGCTGAAGCCGGCGTTTTTCGCACCCCTTCATGTCTTTCGCTCTGTCATTACCGAAGAGGGCGAAACCCTGGTGCCGGCGCAGTAATCGCGACCGGATCAAAAATATTACGAATTCGTCAAAATCCGGACGCTTCGCTTGACACCCTCAATATTTGATGGAATAGTCACAAAAAATCGGTAGAAAAATAACAAAATTGACGATCTCCACGGCTGCGCCCTGGGTGTAGAGTTGTGCCGTGACAGGGAGTTCAAGGAGCCATCGCTTGGAAGACCTAGCTGTGAAGTCAGGCGCGTCGAAAGTCGTGCCATCGCCGGCGGCGGGCCATAACTGGCCGCGTAACAACGGCATCGATCTCGATCTTGGGTGGGTGCTGGACCAGCGCGTCAACCTGTCTGCCGCCGAGCGCCGCGTCGCGACGCTGCCGGGCCGCCGGACGGTGAAGAAGGACGCGCAGGCCGCCTGGCTGCTGAAGGCCGTCACCTGTATCGATCTCACCACGCTTAATGGCGACGATACGACGGAGCGCGTCAAGCGCCTCTGCGCCAAGGCGCGGCAGCCCGTGCGCCAGGATATCCTCGATGCGATTGGCATGGGCGGCCGCGGCATCACGACCGGTGCGGTCTGCGTCTATCATCGTTTCGTTTCGACCGCCGTCGAGGCGCTTGACGGTTCGGGCATTCCCGTCGCCGCGGTTTCCACCGGCTTTCCGGCCGGTCTCATTCCGCATGACGTCAAGCTGCGCGAAATCGAAGCGTCCGTCGCCGATGGCGCCAAGGAAATCGACATCGTCATCACCCGCGAGCATGTGCTCACCGGCAACTGGCAGGCGCTCTATGACGAGATGCGTGACTTCCGTGCCGCCTGCGGCGATGCCCATGTGAAGGCCATCCTCGCAACCGGCGATCTGAAGACGCTGCGCAATGTTGCGCGCGCTTCGCTCGTCTGCATGATGGCGGGTGCCGATTTCATCAAGACCTCGACCGGCAAGGAAGGCGTCAACGCCACGCTTCTGGTAACGCTCGTCATGCTGCGCATGATCCGCGCCTATCAGGAACAGACCGGCCTCAAGGTCGGCTACAAGCCGGCCGGCGGCATTTCCGCGGCCAAGGACATCCTGAACTACCAGTTCCTGATGAAGGACGAACTCGGCCGCGAATGGCTCGAGCCGGATCTCTTCCGCATCGGTGCGTCGAGCCTGCTTGCCGACATCGAGCGGCAGCTCGAACACCACGTGACCGGCGCCTACTCGGCCCTCAACCGACACCCGATTGGATGATCCCGATGACTGTCGCAAGGTTTTTTGACGAAATGTCCTATGGTCCAGCGCCCGAAGCCGACACGGAAGCCCGCCAGTGGCTGGCACGCCACAAGGGCGAATTCGGCCACTTCATCAACGGCGCCTTTGTCGCGTCTGCTTCCGGCAAGACCTTCGAGACGAACGAGCCGGCAACCGGCAAGCTTTTGGCGAAAATCGCGCTCGGCGGTTCCAAGGACGTCGACGACGCCGTTGCCGCCGCCCGCAAGGCGCAAGGGCCCTGGGCGAAGCTGCCGGGCCATGCCCGCGCCCGCCATCTCTATGCGCTCGCCCGCATGATCCAGCGCCATGCGCGTCTGATCGCGGTGGTTGAGGCGATCGACAACGGCAAGCCGATCCGCGAAACCCGCGACATCGATATCCCGCTTGCCGCCCGCCACTTTTATCATCACGCCGGCTGGGCGCAGCTGCAGGAAACCGAATTTGCCGATCAGGTGCCGGTCGGCGTCGTCGGCCAGGTCATCCCCTGGAACTTCCCGTTCCTGATGCTCGCCTGGAAGGTCGCGCCGGCTCTGGCGCTCGGCAATACCGTCATCCTGAAGCCGGCGGAATTCACGCCGCTAACGGCGTTGCTCTTCGCTGAACTTGCTGCCGCTGCCGGTCTGCCGGCCGGTGTGCTCAACGTCGTGACCGGCGAAGGCGAGACCGGCGCGCTGATCGTCGAGCATTCGGATATCGACAAGATCGCCTTTACCGGCTCGACCGAGGTCGGCCGCCTCATCCGCGAGCGTACGGCCGGCACCGGCAAGTCGCTGACGCTCGAACTCGGCGGCAAGTCGCCCTTCATCGTCTTTGACGATGCTGATATCGACGGTGCCGTCGAAGGGGTTGTCGATGCCATCTGGTTCAACCAGGGCCAGGTCTGCTGCGCCGGTTCGCGCATCCTCGTGCAGGAAGGCGTGGCACCGCTCTTTTACGAACGCCTGAAGCGCCGCATGCAGACGTTGCGCGTCGGTCACCCGCTCGACAAGGCGATCGACATGGCGGCAATCGTCGCGCCGGTGCAGTTGCAGCGCATTGAAAGCCTGGTCGCCAAGGGCGTCGCCGAAGGAGCAGCCCTGCACCAGCCGTCGATCGAACTGCCGAAGGGTGGCAGCTTCTATCCGCCGACCTTGCTGACCGGCGTGCAGCCGACCTCGATCGTCGCGACCGAAGAGATCTTCGGCCCCGTCGCCGTCTCGATGACCTTCCGCACGCCGGAAGAGGCGATCCAGCTGGCCAACCACACGCGCTACGGCCTTGCCGCCAGCGTCTGGAGCGAGACCATCGGTCTGGCGTTGCATGTTGCGGCGAAGCTTGCTGCCGGCGTCGTCTGGGTCAACGCCACCAATCTCTTCGACGCGTCCGCCGGTTTCGGCGGCAAGCGCGAGTCCGGCTTCGGCCGCGAGGGCGGTCGCGAAGGCTGCTATGAATATCTGAAGCCCAAGGCATGGCTCGGCCGCAAGCTCAGGGCGGCGGTTGCCGAACCGACGCTGAAGCCGGTCGCTGGCGAGTTTGCCATGCCGACCGTCGACCGCACTGCCAAACTCTACATCGGCGGCAAGCAGGCGCGGCCGGACGGCAATTACAATCGCAACGTTCTTTCGCCCAAGGGCAAGGTGCTCGGCGAGGTCGGCGAGGGCAATCGCAAGGATATCCGCAACGCCGTCGTCGCGGCGCAGGCGGCATCCGTCTGGTCCTCGGCAACGACGCACAACCGCGCCCAGATCCTCTATTACATCGCCGAAAACCTCAGCGGTCGCGCCGATGAGTTCGCCGACCGCATCGCTGACATGACCGGTGCCTCGGCCGCCAACGCCAAGGCGGAGGTCGAGGCCTCGATCGCGCGCCTCTTCACCTACGGCGCCTGGGCGGACAAGTACGAAGGTGCCATTCACCAGCCGCCGCTGCGCGGCGTCGCGCTCGCCATGCCCGAAGCCATCGGCGTCGTCGGCGTCATCTGCCCGCCGGAAGCGCCGCTTCTCGGCATGGTCAGCCTCGTAGCGCCGCTGATTGCCGTCGGCAACCGCGTCGTCGTCGTCCCGAGCGAGCCGCATCCCTTGGCTGCGACCGATTTCTACACGGTTCTGGAAACGTCTGACGTTCCGGCCGGCGTGGTCAACATCGTCACCGGTTCGGCGCTTGAGCTGGCAAAGACGCTCGCAAGCCACAACGACGTCGATGCCCTCTGGGCCTTCGGTACGCCGGAGCTATCGACGCAGGTCGAGATGCTTTCGGCCGGTAACCTGAAGCGTACCTTCGTCGACTACGGCAAGGCGACGAACTGGCTCGATCGCGATGCGGCGGAGGGCCCGGCCTATCTGCGTCGCGCGACCGACGTCAAGAACATCTGGATCCCCTACGGCGAGTAAGGGACCCGCCATGCGCGAGGCGGGGGGAGCCGGCTTGCGCGATGGACATTTGAACAGTTGGGGAGACGCGTTTCTCCCGAGAGCGGAAACGCATATGGCGCGGCTGCGACGGCATGGCGCCTGGAGGAGGACTGTATGCTGAAGAATATCGACCCGGCTCTGAACGCTGATGTGCTGCATGCACTCAGATCCATGGGGCACGGGGACACGCTGGTCATATCCGACACCAATTTCCCGTCCGACTCTATCGCCCGCAAGACGACGCTCGGCACGCTGCTGCGGATCGACAATGTCTCGGCGGCGCGTGCGGTCGAAGCGGTGCTTTCCGTGCTGCCGCTCGATACGCCGCTGCAGCCTTCCGCAGGCCGCATGGAGGTCATGGGTGCGCCCGACGAAGTCTTGCCGGTGCAGCAGGAGGTCCAGGCCGTGATCGATAGCACCGAGGGAAGACCGGCGCCGATGTACGGCATCGAGCGCTTCAAGTTCTACGAGGAAGCAAAAAAGGCCTATTGCGTGATCACCACGGGTGAAACGCGGTTCTACGGCTGCTTCCTCTTCACCAAGGGCGTGATCCCGCCCAAGACCTAAGCGAACCGCCTGCGCGATCGCCGCGCAGTGTTAGACGACACATGAAATCGCGAGAGATTGCCTGGGCACGCCGTTCCTGCGGTGCGGTCGCAGGGGGAGGCTTGAATGAAGGTTGGTGTTTCGATCCTGGGTATCTTCGTGGCCGATACGGCCTATCTGGCGCGGCGCATGCCGGTTGTCGGTGAAACGATTACCGGCAGCGGCTTTTCCGTCGGACCAGGCGGCAAGGGCTCGAACCAGGCGGTTGCCTGCGCCCGAGCCGGCAGCCCGGTTTCCTTCATTTCGAAGCTAGGCCGCGACACCTTCGGCGAGATGGCGCTGCGCACCTATGCCGAAGCCGGCGTGACGCCGAAGATCGTGCAGATGGACGATCTGCCGACGGGGGCTGCCTTCATCTACGTCAACGACCAGAACGGCGAAAACGCCATTATCGTCTATCCGGGTGCTGCAGGCTCGATCGGAGTCGATGACGTCGAAGCCGCTCGGGAAACGATAGAGGCGTCGCGCATCTTCGTGACCCAATTGGAGCAGCCGGTCGCGGCAGCTCAGCGCGCGCTCGAGATCGCGCGCGCCGCCGGCGTCACCACCGTCTTCAATCCGGCTCCGGCCGAACCCTTCCCGGACGCAATCTATCCGCTCTGCGACTATCTCGTGCCGAACGAAACCGAGGCGGCAGCCATCGTCGGCTTTTCGTTGTCCTCCGAGGACGACATTCGTCGCGCTGGTGACGTGCTGCTGAAGAAGGGTGCCGGAACGGCGCTGATCACGCTCGGCGAACGCGGCGTGCTCTATCACAACCACGAGCAGTCGGTGCTGGTGCCGGCGATCGCCAGCGGGCCGGTGATCGACACGACCGGGGCAGGGGATGCTTTTGTCGGCGGCTTCTCTGCAGCGCTGGCGCGGGATCTCGCGCCGGTTGAGGCCGTGCGCTTCGGTTGCGCGACGGCCGGCATCGCGGTTACCCGCCGCGGCACGGCGCCCGCCATGCCGACGCTTGGCGAGATCGAGGCGCTTCTGGCGAGAGGGGCGGCCGCATGACGCGCAACGACCCGATCAAGCACTTCTTCATCTGGCCGGCGCTCCTCATCGTCCTTTTGATCTCGATCTTTCCGCTCGTCTATTCGCTGACGACCAGCTTCATGAGCATGCGGCTCGTGCCGCCGACGCCGGCGCGTTTCGTCGGCTTCGGCAACTACATCGACCTCCTGCAAAACCCGCGCTTCTGGCATGTGGCAGGCACGACGACGCTGATCGCCTTCATCTCCGTCGGGCTGCAATATGTGATCGGTCTCTCGGTGGCGCTGGCACTGAATTCGCGGGTTCCGGGCGAGGGGATCTTCCGCGTGAGTTTCCTGTTGCCGATGCTGGTGGCACCGGTTGCCGTCGCGCTGATTGCCCGCCAGGTGCTCAATCCGACGATGGGGCCGCTCAACGAGCTGATGACTGCGCTCGGATTTCCCAATCTGCCTTTCCTCACGCAGACGAGCTGGGCGCTCGGCTCGATCATCGCCGTCGAGGTCTGGCAGTGGACGCCGTTCGTCATCCTCATGCTGCTTGCCGGGTTGCAGACCCTGCCGGATGATGTCTACGAGGCAGCCGCGCTCGAAAACGCCACGCCCTGGCAGCAGTTTCGCGACATCACCTTTCCGATGCTGTTGCCGATCTCGGTCGCCGTCGTCTTCATCCGCCTGATCGAGAGCTACAAGATCATCGACACGGTCTTCGTCATGACCGGCGGCGGGCCGGGGATTTCGACCGAGACGCTGACGCTCTTTGCCTATCAGGAAGGCTTCAAGAAGTTCAATCTCGGCTACACGTCGGCGCTCTCCTTCCTGTTCCTGATCGTCATCACCGTGATCGGCCTCGTCTATCTCGCGATCCTCAAGCCCTATCTGGAGAAGCACAAATGAGCGTGCGCACTCTCAAGGGAAAACGGCGCTGGCTGGCGCTCGGCGGCTGCCTCGTCTGGCTCGCCATCACCTTCTTTCCGCTCTACTGGGTGCTGATCACCTCGTTCAAGACGCCGATCGCCGTCGTCGGCGGCCCGACCTATCTGCCTTTCGTCGACTTCGAGCCGAGCCTGACAGCCTGGAGCGAGCTACTGTCGGGCCAGCGCGGTCAGTTTTTCAACACCTTCCTGGCGTCGACGATCATCGGTCTTTCGGCATCGATCGCCGCGACATTCATTGGCGCCATGGCGGCCTATGCGCTGGTGCGCTTCACCTTCCGCTTCCGTCTGCTCTCGGCGCTAATCTTCGTGGCGATCGCCTTCGGCGGCTTCCTTGTCGGGCGCCATGTGCTTGGCTACGGCCAGGGGATTTCGCTAATCTACGCCTTTGTCGCAGCGCTTGCGCTTGCGGTGATCTCGAGCCGCTTTCGTCTGCCTGGGCCGGAACTCGGCAACAACGACATCGTTTTCTGGTTCGTCAGTCAGCGCATGTTCCCGCCGATCGTCGCCGCTTTCGCGCTCTACCTGATGTACACGGAGATGGGCAAACTCGGCTTCAAGCTGGTCGACAGCTACATCGGCCTGACCTTCGCCTACATCGCCTTCTCGCTGCCGATCGTCATCTGGCTGATGCGCGACTTCTTCGAGGCGCTGCCGGTCGAAGTCGAGGAAGCGGCGATGGTCGACAACGTGCCGTCCTGGCGGATCTTCTTCGGCATCGTGCTGCCGATGTCGAAGCCGGGGCTGATCGCCACCTTCATGATCACGCTCGCCTTCGTCTGGAACGAGTTTCTCTTCGCGCTGTTCCTGACCAATTCCAAATGGCAGACGCTGCCGATCCTCGTCGCCGGCCAGAATAGCCAGCGCGGCGATGAATGGTGGGCGATCTCCGCTGCCGCTCTCGTTGCCATCATCCCGATGATGGTCATGGCCGGGCTTTTGAGCCGGCTCATGCGCTCCGGCCTGCTACTCGGAGCGATCAAGTAAACCAACCACTTTGGCATGTATTCATTCACAGGGAGGATAGAATGAGGAAATTGCTACTGGCATCTGCATCTCTCGGCGCACTCGCGATGGGGAGCGCGGGAACGGCGCTTGCCTGCGAACCGGACTACACCGGCGTCGAGCTGACGGCAACGACACAGACCGGCCCCTATATCGCCTCGGCGCTGCAACTCGCGGCCAAAGGCTGGGAGGAAAAGACCTGCGGTAAGGTCAAGGTCGTCGAGTTTCCGTGGTCGGAACTCTACCCGAAGATTGTGACGTCGCTGACCTCTGGTGAAGACGCGTTCGACGTGATTGCCTTTGCGCCTGCCTGGGCGCCTGATTTCACCGACTTCCTGTCGGAAATGCCGGCCGACATGCGCAAGGGCGCCGATTGGGAGGATATCGCGCCTGTCTATCGCGAACAGCTGATGGTCTGGAACGGCAAGGTGCTGTCCCAGACGATGGACGGCGACGCCCACACCTACAGCTACCGCATCGATCTCTTTGAGAACGCCGACAACCAGAAGGCGTTCAAGGCGAAGTACGGCTACGACCTGGCGCCGCCGAAGACCTGGAAGCAATATCTCGACATCGCCGAATACTTCAACCAGCCGACCAACAACCTCTGGGGTACGGCCGAAGCCTTCCGTCGCGGCGGCCAGCAGTTCTGGTTCCTGTTCAGCCACGTTGCCGGATATACCAGCCACCCGGACAATCCCGGCGCCATGTTCTTCAATCCGGAGACGATGGACGCCCAGGTCAACAATCCCGGCTGGGTTCGTGGCCTCGAGGAGTACATACGCGCCTCGAAACTCGCGCCGCCGAACGCGCTGAACTTCTCCTTCGGTGAAGTGAACGCCGCCTTCGCCGGCGGGCAAGTGGCGGAATCGATCGGCTGGGGCGATACCGGCGTCATCGGCGCGGACCCGAAGCAGTCTAAGGTCGCGGGCAATGTCGGCTCGGCGCCATTGCCGGGATCGGACGAGATCTGGAATTACAAGACCAAGAAGTGGGACAAGTTCGACCATGTCGTCCAGACCTCGTTCATGGCCTTCGGCGGCTGGCAGGCGGCGGTTCCAGCGACATCGACGAAGCAGGAAGCGGCCTGGAACTATATCCAGTATCTGACGAGCCCGGCCGTCTCCGGCCAGGCGGCAATCACCGGCGGCACCGGGGTCAACCCCTATCGCATCTCGCACACGACGAACCTCGATCTCTGGTCGAAGATCTTCTCCGAGCGCGAAGCGAAGGAATATCTCGGCGCACAGAAGGACGCGGTGACCGCCAAGAACATCGCGCTCGACATGCGCCTGCCCGGCTACTTCTCCTACACGGAAGTGCTGGAGATCGAACTCTCCAAGGCGCTTGCCGGCGAAGTGACGCCGCAACAGGCGCTCGATAGCGTCGCCGAGCAGTGGAACAAGCTGACCGACGAATTCGGCCGTGACAAGCAGCTTGCCGCCTATCGCGCATCGATGGGGCTGCCCCAGGAATAAAGGCAACCGAGGGCCCGCCCCGAGGCAATCGGGGCGGGCCTTTTGATACCGGTGGTCGGTCTTGTTCGGATCGTCCACTCAATGTCCCGGACGCCACGCGCCGGGTACCGTCAGCAGCAAAGGCTTCCGCATGTCACAGGTCCGACTGGAGCAGATCACCAAGTCCTTCGGGAACGTCACCGTCATTCCGCCGCTCGATCTTCAGATCGCCGATCGCGAATTCGTCGTGCTCGTCGGGCCGTCCGGTTGCGGCAAGACGACGACCCTTCGGATGATTGCCGGCCTCGAAACGGCGTCGTCGGGTTCGATCAATATCGGCGACCGCGACGTCACGGAGCTGCGGCCGGGCCTGCGCAATTGCTCGATGGTGTTTCAGAACTACGCGCTCTATCCGCACATGACGGTCGCCGAAAACATCGGCTACGGCATGAAGGTGCGGGGCACGCCCAAGGCCGAGATCGACAAGGCGGTCGCAGACGCGGCGCGAATTCTCAATCTCGGTGCATACCTTGCTCGCAAGCCGAGCGCACTTTCCGGCGGCCAGCGCCAGCGCGTGGCGATCGGCCGAGCGATCGTGCGCCAGCCCGATGTCTTCCTCTTCGACGAGCCGCTGTCAAATCTGGATGCCAAGCTGCGCATCGAAATGCGCACCGAAATCAAACTGTTGCATCGGCGTCTTCAGACAACGGCCGTTTACGTCACGCACGACCAGGTGGAAGCGATGACCATGGCCGACCGCGTCGTCGTCATGAACCAGGGCCGCATCGAACAGGCGGCCGATCCGATTACGCTTTACGAAGCGCCGGCCAATCTCTTCGTCGCCGCCTTCATCGGCGCGCCCAGCATGAATTTCATCGAGGGCCGGCTCGAGCGCGGCGATGGCGGGCTCACATTCAGGGCGGAAGGCGATGTTGCTATTGCGGTTCCGGAGAGCCGCGTGGAAAGGCTTGGTGCCTTTGTCGGCAAGGACGTCGTGCTTGGCATCCGTCCGGAGCATACGATGGCAACGGATGCCGGAGCGCCGACCGTGAAGCTCACTGTGCGGGATGTCGAGCCGCTTGGGCCGCACACGCTGGCGCTCGGCAAGGTGGGGCAAGGCGCCTTCACCGCACAGGTTCACGCAGCTTCACGTATCGGCCCTGACGATCAGATCGAAGTGCCGATCGAGGCGCAAAAGATGCATTTCTTCCTGAAGGAAAGCGGCATGGCGATCGGCCGCTGACGGAGAGGCCGAAGGCGGCGGGGCCTTCGGCCAGCCTTGTTACTTCTGCTCGGCGCGCGCGGCGGCGAGGAATGCGAGCTTCGCCGGCATTTCCAGATGCTTGGAGAGTGCCACGCGTACCGGGGTGTAGTGGTGCTCGACGTCGAGGCAGTTGACCGTGCCGAGCAGTTCGCCGCCGACCACGACCGGAATGTTGGCAACCGAACCGCAGCCGAGCGACCAGATGGTTTCGTGGTCGCCGAAGACCTTGGAGATGTCGACGATGGTGTTGGCGACGAAGGTCTGGTGCGCCTTGTGCACGATGTCGAACCAGCTGTCGTAGCGGATCGGCTTGGTGCCGGAGGTCGGGTATTCCGCGGGGTGCGAGGTGTAGGCGCGGCGGGCGACTTCGTTGACCATGTCGACCGTCATGATGGTGAAAAGCTTGGCGCCGATCACCTGGCGGCAAAGCGTCTGCAGCGCGGTCCATACCGCGTCGGCATCGGTTGTCTTGGCAATCGCCGCGTCGAATTCCGCCAGCGCGGCAGCGATCTGTTCACTGTTCATGCTATGTCCTTGGAGTTACTCGGTATTTTAGAACGGTACGCGAGCGGAGGACCGCGCGCGTCGTTTATCGTCCCGCTCTAGTTGGCATGCGCGGCGCTGATCTGCATCAGCTCACGCGAATAGGGATCCTTGAGGTCGCCGCGCTTGAGATCGGCAACGTCGGCCACTTCGACGATGCGGCCCTGCCGCATGACGGCGAGCCGATCGCAAAGGAACGAGACGACGGCCAGATTGTGGGTGACCATCAGGAAGGTGAGGTTCTGCTCGCGCCTGAGGCGCTTCAGCAGATTAAGAATTTCGGCCTGGACCGAGACGTCGAGCGCCGAGGTCGGCTCGTCGAGCAGCAGCACCTTCGGCTTCAGCATCAGCGCACGAGCAATCGCCACACGCTGGCGCTGGCCGCCCGAAAGCTGGTGCGGGAAGCGGAAGCGGAACTTGCGATCGAGACCGACCGAGGCCATGACTTCCTCGATCCGCGCATTGCGGTCGCCGATGCCATGGATGGTCAAGGCTTCTCCGAGCGTCGCATCGACGGTCTTGCGCGGGTGCAGCGAGCCATAGGGGTCCTGGAACACCATCTGGCACTGGCGCGAGAATGCACGGTCGATGCCGTGGCCGCGGGGCGAGCCGAGCACCGTGATTTCTCCTGACCATTCCGGCGCAAGACCGGCAATCGCCTTCAATACGGTCGATTTGCCCGAACCGCTTTCGCCGACGAGGGCAAAGCTCTCGCCGTCGGCGATGTCGAGATTGACGTCGTGGGTGATCTGCACATCACCATAGGAGATGTCGAGGTTCTTGAGAGAGAGCGCGGTCATGCCTTGGCCCATGCGCTGCGGTCGAGCACCGGCAGCTCGTCCCGTGTTTCATCGAGGCGCGGAATGGAGGCGATCAGCCCGCGCGTATAGGGATGTTTCGCCGCCATCAGCTCACCGGCCTTGCACTCCTCGACCACCTCGCCGGTGTTCATCACGAGGATGCGGTCGCAGTAGCTGGAGACGAGGTTCAGGTCGTGGCTGATGAAGATCAGCCCCATGCCCTTGCGCTTCACCAGTTCGTCGATGATGTCGAGCACCTGCGCCTGCACGGAAACGTCGAGCGCCGAGGTCGGCTCGTCTGCGATCAGCAGGTCCGGCTCGGGGATCAGCATCATCGCGATCATCACCCGTTGCCCCATGCCGCCCGAGACTTCATGCGGATAGAGCCGGGCGACGCGTTCCGGATCGGCGATGCGCACCGATTCCAGCATCGCGAGCATGCGGTTGTTGACCTCACGGCGCGGCAGCTTCTGGTGCGTCAGCAACGCTTCGGCAATCTGCTCGCCGATGGTCATGACCGGGTTTAGCGAGAACTTCGGGTCCTGCATCACCATGGAGATGCGGGCGCCGCGAATGGCGCGCATCTGCCGTTCGGACTGTTTCAACAGGTCGATGCCGTCGAAGACGAGCTTGTCGGCGGTGACGCGACCCGGCGCCCGGATCAGCTGCAGGATCGAGCGGCCGGTCATTGATTTTCCCGAGCCGCTTTCGCCGACGATGCCCAAGCGCTCGCGGCCGACTGTGAAGGAGATGCCGCGTACCACTTCGAGGTCGCCACGGGGGGTCGGGAAGGTGACGCGCAGCTTTTCGATTTCGAGAAGATTGCTCATCAGCGCTGCTCCCCGCTCTTCGGATCCAGCACGTCGCGCAGGCCATCGCCCAGGAAGCAGAAGCCGAGGCTGACGAGAATGATGGCAAAGCCCGGCATGGTTGCGACCCACCACTGGTCGAGAATGAACGAACGGCCACGTGAGATCATCGCGCCCCATTCGGGAAGCGGCGGCTGGGCGCCAAGACCGATGAAGCCGAGGCCGGCGGCCGTCAGGATGATGCCTGCCATGTCGAGCGTGACGCGGACGATCATCGAGGAGGTGCAGAGCGGCAGCACGTGGCCGAGATTGACGCGCAGGCTCGAAGCGCCGAGTAGCCGCACCGCCGAAATGAACTCGGAGTTCTTGAAGGTCAGCGTCTCTGCACGGGCGACACGGGCGTAGCCCGGCCAGGAGGTGATGGCGATGGCGATGATCGCATTTTCGATGCCGGGGCCGAGGGCCGCGACGAAAGCAAGCGCCAGGATCAGCTTCGGCAGCGACAGGAAGATGTCGGTGATGCCCATGAGGATACGATCGACCCAGCCGCCGAAATAGCCGGCGGCAACGCCGATCACCAGGCCGGCGGGGGCTGCAAGCACGGCAACGAGCGTGACGATCGCAAGCGTGATGCGCGCGCCGTAGACGACGCGGGACCAGATGTCGCGGCCGAGTTCGTCGGTCCCCATCCAGTGGGCGCCACTCGGCGGCAGCAGGCGTTCGCCGAGTGCCTGGCGCAGCGGATCATGGGTGGCGAGCCAAGGCGCGAATAGAGCCGTCAACACCAGGGCCAGGATGATGATAGCGCCGACGACGGCCAGCGGATTGCGCATCAGGGCGCCGAAGATGCGGTAGAAACGCCCGAGGCGCGCCTGCATCGGCGAGGCGGGGCTGTCGTCGATCAGCCAGTCGCGAAGTGTGGTCATGGTCGCCCTCCCTAGCGCGCCCGAGGATCGAGAACGCGGTAGAGCACGTCCGAAATCTTGTTGATACCGATGAAGACCGCGCCGATGACGAGGGTCGAGCCGAGCACGGCCGACATGTCGGCGTTGAGCAGGGCGACGGTCAGGTAGTTGCCGATGCCCGGCCAAGAGAAGATCGTCTCGATCATGACGGAGCCTTCGAGCAGGCCGGCATAGGAAAGGCCGATGACGGTGATCAGCGGCACGCGGATCGGCCGGAAGGCGTGGCGCCAGATGACGAGGCGCTCCGGCACGCCTTTCACCCGGGCGGTGGTGACATATTCCTGGCTCAACTGGTCGAGCATGAAGGAGCGGGTCATGCGGGCGATATAGGCGAGCGAAAAGAAGCCGAGGCAGGAGGCCGGAAGGATCAGGTGCCAGACGGCGTTTCGGAAGATCTCCCATTCGCCGGCGATGATGCTGTCGACAAGGATGAGCCCAGTGATCGGCGTCACCATGCCGTCATAGAAGATGTCGACCCGCCCCGGGCCGCCGACCCATTTCAGTCGCGCATAAAAGACGGCAAGGCCGACAAGGCCGAGCCAGAAGGCGGGCACCGAATAGCCGAGCAGGCCGATGACGCGGATGCCCTGATCGAGCCACGAGCCGCGGCGGGCGGCTGCAAAAACGCCGAGTGGGACGCCGATGAGCACGCCGAGGATGATGCCGAGTGTCGCCATCTCGAGCGTCGCCGGGAAGACGCGGGCAAGGTCTTCGATAACCGGCTTGCCGGTGGAAACCGAGGTGCCAAAATTGCCGGTGGCGACATCGCCGACATAGCTGACGAACTGGGTGATCAGCGGCTGGTCGAGCCCCATTTCCTGACGGACGCGCTCATAGACCGCAACGGGCGCGCGGTCGCCGACGACAGCGAGAACCGGGTCGATCGGCACGATGCGGCCGATGAAGAAGGTGATCGCGAGCAGGCCAAGGAAGGTTATCGCGAGCGTAACCAGGAAGCCCGCCAATGAGCTAAGGCGCTGCCGGCTCCGGCTAGGTCTGGAGGCGCGGCGTACCGGCGTTGCTGCAGTGGTGCTGTCATTTGCCACGTGGCGATTCCATCCCTCTTCGCTTGCGGTCTGTCCTGTCGATACCGCAAAAATTCGCTTGGAGTATATAAATAAGTTTGCTTAAATCAAAAAAATTTTACTGGGGGAGGAGAGCGTGAGCGTTCCGTCGGATGACGAAGCCACGTCCGGGAAAAGCACCGGGGCAGGGCAGCCGAAGGTGGGCGCGCTGGTGCGCGCGCGTCGGCGGCAGATGCATATGACGCTGCAGGCGCTGAGCGATGCGGCGGGCGTTTCCGTCGGTTATCTCAGCCAGATCGAGCGCGATCTCGCCATGCCCTCGCTTGGCACGCTGGCCCAGATTGCCCAGGGGCTCGGCGCCGAGCTCAACCACTTCATCCTCGCCCCGGCGATCGATACCGGCCTCTCGCGCGCCGAGGGGCGCATGGTGTTTTCGGTCGGCGGCTCGCCGGTTTCCTATGAGCGGATCGGCGCCGATTTTGCCGGCAACCAGCTTTCGAGCTTCGTCATCACCATTCCGCCGGGACACCGTTCCGAGGTCTTCAGTCATGAGGGCGAGGAGCTCGTCTACATGCTCGAAGGGGAGATCCTGTTCGGGCTCGACGGCGACGAGACCACGCTTTCCCCGGGCGACGGCCTGCATTTCCGCGGCATCCAGCCTCACTTTTGGTGGAACAAGACCGACAAGCCCGTGCGGCTGATCTGGACCGGCACGCTGCCGCTCTTCCGCTTGCGGGCATCGCAATCCAACGAGACCGGCGCGCCGCAAAAGGCGCTGAAGCCGGCGATGACAAAAACCAAGCCTCATCGAAAATAGGAGAATGATGATGAGAATGTTCAAGGCCGCGGTGTTCGCGGCGTCCCTGATGATGAGCGTAGCGCCGGCGGCGCTCGCCGAAACGCCGGCGGAAGTGCTGGTCGTGGCGCAGAACATCGACGACATCGTCAGCATCGATCCGGCCGAAGCCTACGAGTTTTCTTCGGGCGAATACGTCACCCAGACCTATGACCGCCTGGTGCAGTACGATGCGCCTGATGTGAAGAAGCTGGCGCCGGGCCTTGCCTCCGAATGGACGGCCGACGATGCCGCCAAGACGATCACCTTCACGCTGCGCGATGGGGTCACCTTCACCTCCGGCAACCCGCTGCGCGGCGAAGACGTCGTCTATTCCTTCAAGCGCGTCGTCGTTCTCAACAAGGCGCCTGCCTTCATCCTGACGCAGCTTGGCTGGACGCCTGAAAACATCGACAAGATGGTGACGGCCAACGGCAACAAGGTCACGATCAAGTATGAAGGCGACTTCTCGTCGGCCTTCGTTCTGAACGTTCTCGCCGCCCGCCCGGCTTCGGTCGTCGATGCCGAGACCGTCAAGGCCAATGAGGCCGATGGCGACTTCGGTAATGCGTGGCTCAAGGCCAATTCGGCCGGCACCGGTCCCTTCGTGCTGAAGGCCTTCCGCGCCGGCGAGCTCCTGAACCTGCAGAGCAACCCGAACTATTTCGGTGGCGCTCCGGCAATCAAGGGCGTGATCATCCGTCACGTGGCCGAAGCTGCAACGCAGCAGCTGATGCTGCAGACCGGCGACGTCGACATGGCCAAGAACCTGACGCCGGACCAGGTTTCGGGTCTCGAAGGCAAGGACGGCGTGAAGGTCGAATCCTACCCGCAGGCCGCCGTGCACTTCCTGTCGTTCAACCAGAAGAACGCAGCCCTGCAGCCGGAAGCCGTCTGGGAAGCCGCCCGCTACCTCGTGGACTACAAGGGCATGACCGACAGCTTCCTGAAGGGTCAGATGGAAGTTCACCAGGCCTTCTGGCCGAAGGGCTTCCCGGGCTCGCTCGATGAGACGCCCTACAGCTACGACGTCGAAAAGGCGAAGAAGATCCTCGCTGACGCCGGTATCAAGACGCCGATCAAGGTAACCCTCGACGTCATCAACTCGACGCCGTTTACCGACATGGCACAGTCGCTGCAGGCATCGTTCGCCGAAGCCGGCATCAACTTCGAGATCATCCCGGGCACCGGCAGCCAGGTGATCACTAAGTACCGTGCGCGTACCCACGAAGCCATGCTGCTCTATTGGGGCCCCGACTTCATGGACCCGCATTCGAACGCCAAGGCCTTCGCCTATAACGAAGACAATGCCGACGACAAGTATCAGTCGACGACCACGTGGCGTAACGGCTGGGCCGTGCCGGCCGAACTCAACGAAGCGACCAAGGCAGCACTCAAGGAAGCCGATCCGGCCAAGCGCGATGCGCTCTATGTCGACCTGCAGCGCAAGGTGCAGGAAAAGTCGCCGATCGTGATCATGTTCCAGGCCGCGACCCAGGTTGCAATGAAGGACAAGGTCGAGGGCTACGTCAATGGCGCGACGTCGGACTTCGTGTTCTACCGCCTGGTGAAGAAGAACTGATCGAGCATCGCTCTTGCGCCGTTCTTCAAAGGCGCACATATCAACGCCCTGGGCCTTGCGGCCCGGGGCGACGTGTTTCTGCCGACAACGATGGTGTCGGTTCCGAGAATTCTGGGAAGGTTTGCGAGATGGCGGATGTGAAAGTGAGAACGCGTGAAACCGGTGCAACGGCCGTGGTCGGCAGAACCGGCTTTCCGCATGTGACTTCGGTGACCGGCGGCGAACTCGATATCGTTACCGGCCCGTCGCAGGCGGGTTACGGCCCGCTCGATCTGCTTTACGCCTCGCTCGCAAGCTGCCTGGTCTTGAGCGCCCGCATTGCCGCCAGCCGCTATGGCGTGCTCGACCGGTTGACGGAGGTAAGTGCCAAGGTGACCGGCGAGAAGGCCCATGACGAACCCTCTCGCGTAGCCAAGTTCAACATCGTCTTCGACATCAAAGGCGATTTCGACGATGCGGTCCGTCATGCGATCGCGGAAGCCGCCGAAAACGAGATCTGCACCGTCAGCAACACCATTCGCGGCAATCCGGAATTCGTGACTGAGTTCAGTCACTGACGGTCCAAGGTCTAAACATCAAGGGCGGGTGCCACCGGCAGCCCGCCCTTTTTGCGCACAACTATGGGGAAGAACTCAGGCCGGCTGCGGCACCAGCGCCTCCGGCTGGCGCCGGCCGATCGTCAGGACTAGCAGGGCGGCGACGATGCAGAGCATTCCGGCGGCGATCAGCGCCGGCGCGTAGGTTTCGAGCGACGTCCGGCTTGCGCCAGCGAGGAAGGTCGCACTGGCGGCGCCGAGCTGATGGCCGGTAAAAACCCAGCCGAAGACGAGACCGGCCCGTTCCGGGCCGAAGCGTTCGGCCGAGAGCTTCACGGTCGGCGGAACCGTCGCGACCCAGTCCAGGCCGTAGAAGATCGCGAAGATCGACAGCGTGTAGATGTTGAAGCCGCTGAACGGCAGGAACATCAGCGAGAGACCACGCAGGCCATAGAACCAGAAGAGCAGCCAGCGGTTGTCGTAGCGATCCGAAAGCCAGCCGGAGCCGACGGTCCCGATGAGATCGAACACGCCGATCAGCGCCAGGAGGCTGGCCGCGGCGACGGCGGCAATACCCACATCACCGCAGATCGAAACCCAATGGGTCTGGATCAGGCCGTTGGTGCTGAAACCGCAGACGAAGAAGGTGGCGAACAACACCCAGAAGGTGTTGGTCTTCGCGGCGTCGGAAAGCGCCCTGATCGGTGCCATCAGCAGAGCCCCGAAGCTCTTTGCCTTCGGCGCCGCCGGCACCATCTGTTTCGAGCCGAAGGGCGCGAGGCCGAGATCACCAGGGCGATCCTGCATCAGCAACAGGACCAGTGTGAGGGCTGCCATGAGGATGACGATGATCAGCGTCAGTGCCGAGCGCCAGCCGATCGTTTCCGTGAGAGACGCGAGCAGCGGCAGGAACACCAGCTGCCCCGTGGCGTTGCTGGCAGTCATCAGTCCCACGACGAGCCCGCGTCGCTTGTCGAACCAGCGTGTCGCGACCGTCGCGCCGAGAACCAGCGCCGTCATGCCGGTGCCGACGCCCAACACCACGCCCCAGATCGCGACCAGGTGCCAGAGCTCCGTCATGTAGAAGGAGGCGGCGATGCCGGCGATGATCAGGACCAGCGCCGCGGAAACGACCGGGCGTACCCCGAAGTGGTTCATGAACGATGCTGCGAACGGTCCGAGCAGACCGAACAGGCAAAGGCGGATCGCCAGCGCCAGCGAGATCTGGGCATTCGACCAGCCGAACTCGGTTTCAAGCGGCTTGATCAGCACGCCGGCCGAGCCCATCGCTCCCGCAGTCGACAGCATGACCAGGAAGGTGACGGCGGCCACAGCCCAGCCGTAATGGATATTGCGTTTGGCTAGATAACGCGCAAGCGCCGGACCGAGCATAGTCGACTTCCTTTCGTCCGTGTTTTCGGGTGTGCGAGAACGCTGCGCGGGCTTTCGGAGCGCAGGTCGCAGGTTGAATTGTTGTTTTGCAGTTTGCTGACGGTTCCTGGCAGGCCAGGTTGTCTAGAGCGCCAGAAGCAGGTCCTCTAGCTGGGCGGCCGCGTCGGTCCCCAGTCGCGCCTCGATCTTGTCCTGTGCGGCCTGCCAGAGCGGTGCGCCGTCAATGAGAATCCGATGGCCGTTTTCCGTAAGTTCGACAACGGCCTCCCTCTGATCTTTCCCGCTTCCGGTTGCCGCCAACCCCATTCCTTCCAGCACCTTGACGTTGCGGCTGACCGTCGAGCGTTCGAGTTCGATCTTGCGGCCAAGTTCGGTCATCGAGATCGGCTCATCGCGCGCGATGTGCCGAAGCAAGCTGAACTGGGCGAGGTTGAGACCGATCGGCTGCAGCGCGTCGTCGTAGACCGACGTCACTCTCCGGGTGGCTTTGCGTAAAAGGGCACAGTAGCAACGAGACATGATGTGTGTATATACACGCAATATCCCGACGTCAAGTCCGCGATCGCGGAAGCACCGTTTTAAGCGTTGTCAGCGACGGACCGATTTAGGCGAAAATGTAGGATGTTGTTCGGGTAGGCCCGGTCGCCTATCCTGAAGTGGGTCTCCCCGACCTTCTCGAAGCCGCTCGCGATGTAAAAGGCCGTGGCCTTTTCATTTTCGGCGTTCACCGCCAGCCAGGTGCTCGCCCTGCCAATGTCCGAGCAGTATTGAAGCCCCGTTTTCAGAAGCTTCCTGCCGATGCCGCGGCCGTGGTGACGGGGCTGCACATAGAGCGTCGCGATTTCAAGGTCCGAAACGATATCGACCGGCGCCCGTGAATTCGACGACATCCGCAGAAAGCCGTCGATGCCGACGGCATTCTGCGAAACCCAGATGTTCTCGTTCTCCTGATCTAGAATGTCCTTGAAGCGTGCGGCGGTGAATTGTTCCAGCGCATAATCGGCAAAGAACGCGTTGACGCCATCGCGGATATAGGTGTTGAGCCAGACTTCCAGGCTAATGGCCGCCAGGCTGGACGCATCCTCGATCGTGGCCGGTCTGGTCATCGTCTTTCCTATTGCTGCGGCAGCAAGCTGAAACATTTGGTTCGTCGGCTTCTCAGTCGACGAACGGTTCCAGTTCCTTGTCGAACTCGACCTCGACGACATTGTTGAAGAGGGCGGTCGCCACCATGATGCCGGCAAAGGCGACGAGATCGACCAGCGCCTTGGCGTCGTATCGCGCCTTAAGTTCGGACCAGATCTCCGCCGGGACGGCGTTGCTATCGACGACGACCGCACGACCGAAGGCGATCAGCCGCTGCTCGTCTTCGGTCGGAGTGACCGTGTGGAAGTCGATGCCGGCATTGGCGAAGGCGCGGCGAAAGAAACCCATGGCGATCGGCGATCGCATGGCCTCGGAAATCGCGTGTGAAAGAAACCAGATCTCGCGGTCGTTCAACGACGGGCGCAGTTCTTCGCGTAGCGTGAACCATTCCGCGTAGATGCGATGGGCGACCGGCGAATGCAAAAGTGTGCGCTTCATGTTGGTCATGCGTCCGCGCACGCGCACTTCCTCGTCATGGGCGGCGCGGATTTCGTCGGAAGCGGTGTCGTAGTCGATCTGGGGAATATGGCTCATGGGTCTTACCGGTCTTGAATGGCGCGCGGGCGGCGCGCTTGTGATGGTGGGGGATCAGACGGTGCTGAGCAGAATGCTCGTTTCGCTGTTCGATACGCCATCGACGTCGCGCACTTCGCGCAGGATGCGGTCGAAATCGCTGAGGCTGTTGGCGCGGATTTCGGCGACCAGATCCCAGCCGCCATTGGTCGTGTGCAGGGCATAAAGCTCGGGCAGCCCGCGCAGATATTTGATCACCTTGGTGGTATTGCGGCCGCTGACCTCGATCATCATGATCGCACGGATGGCGCGATCGTCATAGTCCTGACGCACGCGCAGCGTGAAGCCGAGCACGGCACCGCTTTCGAGCAGCCGGTCGATGCGCGTTTGAACCGTGGCCCGGGAAATGCCGAGCACGGCCGCGATCTTGGAGTAGGGGGCGCGGCCGTCTTCTCGCAATAGCGAGATGAGTTGGTGATCGAGGTCGTCGAAGATATGCATGAAAATTGTATAATCCGACTGCGCAAAATGCTCAATAAGGCTTTGCATATTAGGCAGGTTTAAAATTTCAACTCACTTCTTGCAAGCCTAGGCTGACTTCATCGAATTTCTCCGATGGAGTTTTAAACGTGGTTCAGTATGTCGGTGTCGGCAACGTAATCGAGCTGGTCAAATCGATCGGCATTGAGACGTTCCTTGTGGGTCTTGCGGAATACATCGAGGATGATTTCCGCCGGTGGAACGCATTCGAGAAAACGCCGCGGCTCGCGAGCCACTCGAAGACGGGCGTCATCGAGCTGATGCCGACCTCGGACGGCGAGCATTACGGCTTCAAATATGTCAACGGACACCCGAAGAACCCGAATGTCGGCCTGCAGACGGTCACCGCCTTCGGTGTTCTCTCCGATGTCAGCACCGGCTATCCCTGCCTCGTCTCCGAAATGACGATCATGACCGGTCTGCGCACGGCGGCCACCTCGGCGCTTGCCGCAAAGTACCTCGCTCGACCCGACGCCCGTTCGATGGCAATCATCGGCCTCGGCGCGCAGTCTGAATTCCAGGCGCTTGCCTTCCGTGCCCTGCTCGGAATCAAGCGGCTGCAGGTCTTCGACATCGATCCCGAAGCCGCCGAGAAGTTCTGCAACAACCTCTCGGACATGGATTTCGATATCGTCGTTGCTGCGACGGCGGAAGAGGCCGTTGCCGGTGCCGACATCATCACGACGGTGACGGCCGACAAGCGCAACGCCACAATCCTTTCCGACAACATGGTTGGCGCCGGCGTTCACATCAATGCGGTCGGCGGCGACTGCCCCGGCAAGACCGAGCTCCAGGGCGACATCCTGCGCCGTGCCGACGTCTTCGTCGAATATCCGGAGCAGACCCGCATCGAAGGCGAAATCCAGCAGATGGCGCCGGATTTCCCCGTTACCGAACTCTGGCAGGTCATCGCCGGCGACGCCGAGGGCCGCCGCAGCAACGGCCAGATCACCATCTTCGATTCCGTCGGTTTTGCCACTGAGGACTTCTCGGCACTGCGCTTCCTGCGCGACAAGATCCAGGGCACGGCGTTCTACACCGAACTCGACCTGACGACACAGCCGGAGCATCCGCGCGATCTCTACGGCCTGTTCCGGCAGCAGCCGGCCGCCTTTGCCGAGCGGAGCGTTGCATAACATGAAGAGACTGTCCGTGCAGGCGCCGAAGGGCGTCGTGATGATCCGTCCGCATCATTTCGGCCCGAATCCGATGACCGCTGAGGACAACGCCTTCCAGGCGACCGACGCGGCACGCCAGCCGTCGGCGATCGCCAAGGCCGCTTATGACGAAGTCAGCCGTATGGCTGATGGCCTCACCGGTGCAGGTGTCGCGGTGCATCTCTTCGAGGATGAAACGACGACGCGCCCCGACTCCGTCTTTCCGAACAACTGGTTCTCGACCCATTCCGGCGGCCATGTGGCGATCTATCCGATGTATTCGGAGAGCCGCCAGAGCGAGCGCCGCGTCGATATCATCGAGATGCTGAAGAACGAGTATCGCGTCCAGGACGTGATCGACTATTCCGGTCTCGAAAAGGACGGCGTCTATCTCGAAGGCACCGGCGCCATGGTGCTCGACCATATCGGTCGCGTCGCCTATGCCGCGCGCTCGAACCGCACCAACGAGGTGGCGCTGGAGCGTTTCTGCACGCACTTCAATTTCGAGCCGATGATCTTCGGCGCCGTCGATCGCAGTGGCAATTCGATCTATCACACCAATGTGCTGATGTGCATCGGCACCGACTTCGCGCTGATCGGCACCAGCATGATCCCGGATGCGGCCCGCCGCCAGGAAATCTGCGCACGGCTCGAGGAAACCGGTCGCCAGGTGATCGACCTGACGCTCGATCAGATCGAGAACTTCGCCGGCAACGCCATCGAGCTCGACGGTGCGGACGGTCGCGTGGTCGTCATGTCGGCCCGCGCGCTCGCCTCGCTCCGCCCCGATCAGATCGAGGCGCTCGAAGTCTCCGCCCGCGTGCTCGCCTTCGACGTGCCGACGATCGAGCTTGCCGGCGGTTCCGTGCGCTGCATGCTCGCCGGCGTTCATTTGTCACGAAGAGAACCGGCCGGTACGCAAAAGCTTTACGCCGCCACGTCCGATCGATAGAAGCACCTCATCCAAGCCAAAGGTCCCACAAATGTCGCAGTCACGCCCCGTCTACCAGTTCAACAACATCATCGTCCGCACGCCGTCGAAGTCGGTCGTCAACGGCCTGCGCGCCGACGATCGCGGCAACCCCACCTTCGAAGGTGTGAAGGCCGAACACGACGCCTACATCGCGGCGATGAAGGACGCAGGCGTGAAGGTGACGGTGCTGCCGGCGCTCGAAAATTTCCCGGATTCGATCTTCGTCGAGGATCCGGCGCTGGTCTTCACCGAAGGCGCGATCCTCCTGCGCCCGGGCGCCGAGACGCGCGTCAAGGAAACGCCGGAGATCGAGCCGACGCTCCGCGCCATGTTCGAGACCGTTCTCGACCTGCCGGGCAGCGGCTTTGCCGATGGCGGCGACGTGCTGACGACCCGCGAAAGCGTGATGATCGGCCTTTCGGCCCGCACCAACAAGGTCGGCGCCGAAGCGCTGCAGGCCTGCCTTGCCAAGCTCGGCCGCAAGAGCGAGATCGTCGCGACGCCGGAAGGCGTGCTGCACTTCAAGACCGATTGCTCGCTGCTTGACGACGAGACCGTGCTTTCGACCGCGCGTCTGGCAAAGTCGGGTGCATTCGAGCGCTTCAAGCAGGTGATCATTCCCGAAGGTGAAGAGCCGGCGGCCAATGCGCTGCGCGTCAATGACGTCGTGATGGTCGGCTCCGATTTCCCGCGCACGATCGAGATGCTCGACAAGCTCGGCTACAAGGTCGTGCCCATGAAGACGACGGAGATCGGCAAGATCGACGCGGGCCTGTCCTGCATGTCGCTGCGCTGGTTCAGCAACACGCTCTGATCCGTCGCAATCCCCGAGGAGGAAACAAAATGAAGACGTTGAAGACCGCCCTGTTCGCAGGGATCGCCCTTTCCATGACTGTTGGCAGCGCATTGGCCGAGGACACGCTGCGCCTCGGCATGACGCCGGAGCCCTACATGCCCTTCACCCAGGTGAACGCCGGCGGCGAATGGGAGGGCCTCGAGGCCGACCTCTCCCGCGCGCTCTGCGAAAAGATGGCCGTGAAGTGCGACATCAACCAGATGGCCTGGGACGGACTGATCCCGTCGATGAAGGAAAACAAGGTCGATTTCATCATCGGCGCCTTCTCGATCACCGACGAGCGTCGTCAGGTCGTCGACTTCTCGACGCCCTACTACACCGAAGGCACCTCCTTCGTTGGCGCCAAGGCTGACACGAGCGAGATCAAGACGGTCGATGCCGCGGACGGCTCCGGCAAGATCATCGATCCGGCAAGCGTCGAGGGCAAGATCATCGGTGTGCAGACTTCCAGCGTACAGTCGGCCTACGTTGCCAAGTATCTGACGGGTGCCGAAGCCAAGAGCTACGACACCGCAGACAACTCGGTCGCCGATCTTATCGCCGGCCGCGTCGACTACGTGCTGATCCCCGACCTCTACATCCAGACCTTCCTGAAGTCGCCCGAGGGCGCCGACTACGAGGTCAAGGTCGAGGTTCCGAAGAACGTCGTTCTCGGCGAAGGCGTCGCCTATGCCGTTCGCAAGGGCGATGCGGCGACGCTTGAAAAGGTCAATGCCGGCCTTGCCGCTCTGGAGAAGGACGGCACGACCCAGAAGCTCGTCGACAAGTGGATCTTCGGCAAGAAGTAAATCGCTCTTCAAGGGCGGCGTGTGGCCTATGTTTCGCGCCGCCCTCGATCGCCAAACCGGCCGCAGCGCCGGGGCATCTTCGCAGCGACCGCTACAGCGATCCAGCCCGACAGAGGGCGGCGTGAGGGCTGACGAGACAATCGGGAACAGGTAACGACGGATGGACTATTACTGGCAATTGCTTGCCTGGGGGGGCGAGGGCTGGGGCGACGATTTCGCCTGGGGCCTGGTGATGACCTTGCAGGTGTCCGTGGTCGCCTATGCGGTTGCGGTTCTCTTCGGCTTCCTCGGGGCGGCCGGCAAACTGTCGAAGCACCGCGTCCCGCGCTTCCTTGCCGAGATCTACACGACCGTCGTTCGCTCGCTTCCCGAACTGCTCGTCATCCTGCTCCTCTATTTCTCCGTCGCGAGCGGTGCCGAGCGGCTGTTGAAGCACTTCGGTCTGGTGGCCGAGACCTTCCAGTTCAGCTCGTTCTGGGCAGCAATCATCGCACTCGCTTTCGTCTCCGGCGCCTTCATGACTGAAGTGCTGCGCTCCGCCTTCCTTTCCGTGCCCCCCGGCCAGATCGAGGCGGCGGTTTCGATCGGCATGCCGAGACGCAAGGTCTTCACCCGCATTATCTTCCCGCAGATGATGCGCCACGCGGTTCCAGGCATGGGCAATCTCTGGCTGTCGATCACCAAGGAAAGCGCCATCATCAGCGTGCTCGGTTCGTTCAGCGAATTGCTCTACACCGGCTACCGCGCTGCGGCCGGCACCAAACAGTACATCTTCTTCTACGGCCTCACGGCCATCCTGTTTCTGACGATCACGCTCGTTTCCGTCCTGGTGATTGCTCAGATCGAGCGCCGCCTCAACCGGGGGCACCACTGATGGAAACAATCTCCAACGTCATCGGCTTCCTGCCGGCGCTGATCAAGGCCACCCCCCTGACGCTGCTTTTGACGGCGGTGGCGGGCGTCTTCGGTCTGGTCATCGGCACTCTCGTGGCGCTTGCCCGGCTTTCCGGCAGGCGCGTGCTCTCGGTCCCGGCCTATGTCTTCACCTTCGCATTCCGCGGCACGCCGCTCCTGGTACAGATCTACCTGATCTACTATGGCCTCGGGCAAATCCTGCCCGGCACCTGGGTACGCCACAGCTTCCTCTGGCCCTATCTTCGTGACGGCCTGTGGTACGCGATCTTTGCGCTCAGCCTCAACCAGGCCTCCTACAATGCCGAGGTTATCCGCGGCGCGATCAAGGCGATCCCGCGAGGCCAGATCGAAGCGGCAAAGTCGATCGGCATGCGCTCGTCGATGATCCTTCGCCGCATCACCCTGCCGCAGGCGTTCCGATCCTGCCTGCCGGTGCTGACGGGCGACCTGATCATCTTGTTGAAGACGACGTCGCTTGCCTCGACCATCACCATCCTCGAGGTCATGGGCACCGCCCGCATGCTGCAGCGCCAGTCGCTGTTGATCTTCGAACCGCTGATTGCCGCCGGCATCATCTATTTCACCGTCGTCTTCATCCTGACGCGCGTCATGGGCGTCGTCGAGAAGCGGCTCACCCGCTACCGCACGGCGAAAGCATAACGAGGAGGCGCGCCTGGGCGCGACGAGAGGAACGATCATGGTCGCAACAGCGCTATCGGTGAAGAACATTCACAAGAGCTTCGGGTCCGTCGAGGTGCTGAAAGGCGTCTCCTTCGAGGCGAAGTCCGGCGACGTCATCTCGCTGATCGGCAGCAGTGGTTCGGGCAAGAGCACTTTGCTGCGCTGCATCAACTATCTGGAGACGCCCGATGAGGGCGAGATCGCGGTCTCGGGCGAGGTGATCCGCACCGTCAAGGGCAAGGACGGCAAGTTCCATGCCACCGACAAGCGGCAGCTCGAACATATCCGTACGCGCCTTGGCATGGTGTTCCAGAGCTTCAATCTGTGGTCCCACAAGACCATCCTCGAAAACATCATCGAGGGCCCGATACATGTGCTCGGCATGACGCGCAAGGATGCGATCGGCGAGGCCGAATTGCTGATGGAAAAGGTCGGCATCACCCCAAAGCGCGACCACTATCCCAACCAGCTTTCGGGCGGCCAGCAGCAGCGCGCGGCGATCGCCCGTGCTCTCGCGATGAAGCCGGAAGTCATGCTCTTCGACGAGCCTACGTCGGCGCTCGACCCGGAACTCGTCAACGAAGTCCTGCTCGTCATCAAGAAGCTCGCCGAAGAAGGGCGCACCATGGTCATGGTCACGCACGAAATGTCACTCGCCCGTGATATCTCCAGTGAGGTGATCTTCCTGCACAAGGGACTGGTGGAAGAACGCGGCGCGCCGTCGCAGGTGATGCGCGACCCGCAATCGGCGCGGCTGCGCCAGTTCTTGCAGATGGCTTGAGGAGGCCCCAATGCGCGACGCCAATTTTTCCGAGTTCCTGCCCGAACTCGTCGATATCCGTCACAAGCTGCACGAGATGCCCGAGATCGGTCTTTCCGAGGTGAAGACTTCTGAGTTCGTAGCGGGGCTCCTGCAGTCCTGGGGTTTCGAGGTGACGCGCGGCCTTGCAACGACGGGCATCGTCGCTACGCTGAAGCGCGGCAACAGCAACCGCGCCATCGGCTTTCGTGCCGACATGGACGCGCTGCCGATGCAGGAGGAAACCGGTCTCGCCTATCAGAGCAAACATCCGGGCGCGATGCATGCCTGCGGCCACGACGGTCACACCAGCATGCTGCTCGGCGCTGCCTGGGCTCTGTCGAAGGACGAGAGCTTCAACGGCACCGTGCACCTGATCTTCCAGCCGGCCGAAGAAAATTTCGGCGGCGGCAAGCTGATGATCGAAGACGGCCTGTTCGAGCGCTTCCCCTGCGAGCGCGTCTATGCGCTCCACAACTGGCCGGGCCTGCCGGTCGGCCAGTTCTCCAGCCGCGCCGGCGCGATGGCTGCATCGATCGACGTACTGACGCTAACGATCAGAGGCAAGGGCGGCCACGGCGCCCAGCCGGAACTGACGGTTGACCCGGTCGTCGTCGGTTCCAGCGTGGTGATGGCGCTGCAGACGCTGGTCTCGCGCAATGTCTCCCCGCACCAGCCGTCGGTGCTGACGGTCGGTTCGTTCCAGTCCGGCTCCGCCTCGAACATCATTCCCGATACGGCGGTGCTGGAAATCAGCATGCGCGCGATGGATCCGGCTGTGCGCAGGCAATTGCAGGAGCGCGTCGAACAGATCGCCCGCTTGCAGGCAGAAAGCTATAACGCGGAAGCGACCTTCGACTGGCAGGTCGGTTATCCCGCGACGATCAACGATGCCGAGGCAGTTGAAGACGCGCGCTCTGTGATCGTTGAGACCTTCGGCGCCGACGCCTATGTCGACCTTCCCGAGCCGCTGATGGGCAGTGAAGACTTCTCCTTCCTGCTGGAGAAGGTGCCGGGCGCCTATGTGCTGATCGGCAACGGCGACAGCAGCGGGCTGCACACCACCCGCTATGATTTCAACGACGACATCCTCGAACGCGGCGCTACGTATTTTTACCATCTCGCGCGGGCAGCGCTCGTCTAACCGGGCGGTCGCTAACGCCCGGTCGCTCAGGTGGCCGGGTGCAGGTCACCAAACACCGTCGGGATAAGCTCCGACACCGTCGGGTGAATGTGCACCGCGTGGGTGATCGTCGTGTAGGGTTTGCCGGCATACATCACGTCGAGGATGCTTTGCACCGCTTCGTCGCCGCCCGTGCCGAGGATCGAGGCGCCGAGGATCTCCTTGCTGTCGGCGTCGACGATCACTTTCATGAAGCCTTCGGTTTCGCCCTTCTCGACGGCGCGGCCGACACGGGTCATCGGCCTGGTGCCGACAAGCAGCTTGCGTCCCGATTTGCGCGCTTCGGTTTCCGTCATGCCGGCGCGGCCAAGCGGCGGATCGATGAAGAGGCCGTAGGTCGAAATCCGGTCGCTGACCTTTCTGCTTTCACCGTCGAGCAGGTTCGCCGCGATGATCTCGAAGTCGTTGTAGGCGGTATGGGTGAAGGCGCCGCGGCCGTTGCAGTCACCCATCGCGAAAATATGCGGCACGTTGGTCTTGAGCGTTTCATCGACTTCAATGTAACCGCGGGCGTCGGTCCTGACACCGGCGCGATCGAGGTCGAGATCATCCGTATTCGGCCGTCGCCCGGTGGCAAGCAACAGGTGGGAGCCGACGATCTCGGGTGCGCCGGCGGTGCAGTCGACGCCGGCGACGACTTCGTCGCCGCGCCTGGCGAAGCGGATGCATTCGGCGTTCAAGCGGAAGTTTATGCCCTCTTTCTCCAGAATCGCGAGAATGGCGTCGGAAACGTCCGCGTCCTCGCGACCGATCAGGCGTGGGCCCTTCTCGATCACCGTGACCTCGGAGCCGAAGCGGCGGAACATCTGTGCGAACTCAAGCCCGATATAGCTGCCGCCGATGACGATCAGGTGGCGCGGCAGAGTGTCGAGATCCATGATCGAGACGTTGGTCAGATAGGGCACGTCCTCGACGCCAGGGAATTCCGGCGTCGCCGCACGTCCGCCGACATTGAGGAAGATCTGGTCGGCGGACAGCAACTCATCGCCGACGCGCACGTCGTGCGGGCCCATGAAGCGCGCATGGCCTTCGATGACGGTGATGTTCGGCATGCCCTTCAACCAGCCTTCGACGCCCTTGCGGGAGTTGAATCTCACCGTGTCCTTGCGCGTCATGACGCGGGCGAAGTCGATGGTGATGGGCCCGGTCGTGACGCCATAGTCGGCGCCCCGCCGCGCCAGATGCGCCGCATAGGCGCTCGCAACCATCGCCTTGGTCGGCATACAGCCGGTGTTGACGCAGGTGCCGCCGAAGTGCTTGCGCTCGATGAAAGCGACGGTCTTTCCCGCTGATGTCAGCCGGCCGGCCAGCGAAGGACCGGCCTGGCCGGCGCCGATGATGATTGCGTCGAAATGTTTCGTCATGACACCGAGGACACCACCCAGAGTGCGAGGAGAACGGCAACGACATCCTCAAGAAGCGCGATCGGCAGATCCTTGCCGCCGATGGCCGCAACGAGGCGCTTGCGGGCTTCGTAACCACCGAGCGTGCCGATGACGGCACCGATCACGCCGGCGACCAGTCCGCCCAGCATAGCACCTGCGACCGTTCCGAGCACAGCGCCGCAGAAACCGCCCGAGACGATGCGCGCGCCGAACTGCTGCGGAACCTTACGGCTCGGCGTGCTCGGCAACTGATCGGTGACGAATTCCACCAGCGCCAGCAGGCCGAAGACGTAGGGCGTGAAGCGAAAGCCCATGAAGGCTGCCCAAGTGCCGTTGAGCGGTAGCCATCCGGCTGCCGCGCCAATGCTGACGGCCGCAGGCGCGGTCATGGTGCGAAGGCCGGCGACCACGCCGATGAGTAGCGCGAGAAGATAGATCGACATGAATTCCCCGAACGTTCGCCGGGCGAACCTTAGCCACTAGCCCCCAAGCGGTTCAGGTCGAGCGGCATCGCAACCAAGAGTGAAAACGGATGTTTCTGGCGGGCCTCTGTCAGAGTGGCCGACAACACGACCGATTGCAACGGCCAATCGCGCACCTTGCACGGTAGTCTAGTCTTTCGGTCGGATTAGTAGCAGACGAGATTTTTTGTCTGTCACAGTCTCTGCGTGCAACCCTATTTTTTGCTGGGGGCTGACATATATGGAATGGCTTGCCCGGACGCGGCGGACTTTCCGTGATCAAACTTGCGGATCGATATTCGAGGGAGAAACCCATGCGCCTGACCAGACTGCTTATCGGAACTGCCTTTGCTTTCACCTTGACCGCTGCCACGGCGAGCGCCGATGTGGTCGTCTCCTCCAAGATCGACACCGAAGGCGGCGTGCTCGGCAACATCATCCTTGCGGTGCTGAATGCCAATAATATCAAGACGGTAGACCGCGTCCAGCTCGGCGCGACGCCGGTCGTGCGCAAGGCGATCACCGCCGGCGAGGTCGACATTTATCCGGAATACACAGGCAACGCCGCCTTCTTCTTTGAAAAAGCCGACGACCCGGTCTGGAAGGATGCCGCCAAGGGTTACGAGGCGGCCAAGAAGCTCGACTACGACGCCAACAAGATCGTCTGGCTGACGCCGTCGCCGGCCAACAACACCTGGGCGATCGGTCTTCGCAAGGAAGTTGCGGATGAGAACAAGCTGAAGACGCTCAGCGACTTCGGCAAATATGTCTCCGGTGGCGGCAAGGTCGTGCTGGCCGCTTCGTCTGAGTTCGTGAATTCGGCCGCCGCATTGCCTGCCTTCCAGACCACCTATGGTTTCACCTTGAAGCAGGATCAGCTCATCACGCTTTCCGGCGGTGACACCGCGGCGACCATTGCGGCTGCTGCCAACCAGACGAACGGCGCCAATGCGGCGATGGTTTATGGCACCGATGGCGGCATCGCACCTTCTGGCCTCGTCGTGCTCGAAGATGACAAGGCGGTCCAGCCAGTCTACCAGCCGACCCCGATTATTCGCGAGGCTGTGCTCAAGGAAAACCCGCAAATCGAGGAACTGTTGAAGCCGGTGTTCGAGAAGCTCGATCTCGTGACGCTTCAGGACCTGAACGGCCGCGTGCAGGTCGGCGGCGAACCGGCCAAGGCGGTTGCCGAGGACTTCCTGAAAAAGAACGGCTTCCTGAAGTAGTTGACTGATAACCGGAACGCTGGTCCGACGGCCGGCGTCCCGGGGGGTGTGCCTGCAGGTGCCGAAGTCGCGCCGGCACAGGCGGGGGAGGGAATGTGGTTTGAGAGAACTCCGCTTTGATAAGCTCGGAGCGATCATCGCGGCCTTGGCGCTTGGCGGCGCCTTCGTCGCGCCTTTTGCAACGTTTCGTGCCAATCGCATCGTCGCCGGCGAGGCAAAGACGATCGTCGAGGCCTTGCCGCAGCCCTGGAGCGTGGCAGTTCTGCTGGTGATTTTGGTGGGCGTGCTCGTGGCGGCCATGCGCTCGCCGGCCATTCTGCGCCTTGTCGCAGTCTTCGCCGCGCTGGCCGTGCTGGCGCTCGGCATTGGCGTCGCCGCCAGCCATCTGACGCCTGAGGGCAACACCTATGCCCGCGTCTCGCCTGCCTCCGGCTTCTGGGTCATGCTCTTTGCTTTCGGGCTGCTGGCAGCCGATGCCCTGACGCGATTGCGCCCGGCCCCTTTCGTGCGCATCGTGGTGCTTGTCGCCGTGCTCGCCTTTGTCGGAATGCTTTTGCTTTCCGGTACCTGGGACGGTCTCTCGATCCTTAGGGAATATGCGAGCCGGGTGGACACTTTCTGGGCGGAAGCCCGAAAGCATGTGACCTTGGCGCTCGGCTCGCTTGTGGCCGCGACCATCGTCGGCATTCCGCTCGGTATACTGTGTCACCGCGTCGCCCGATTGCGCGACGGTTTGCTGGGCGTCCTGAACGCGATCCAGACGATCCCGTCGATCGCGCTGTTCGGCATTCTCATCGCACCGCTCGGCTGGATCGCCGCGAACGTTCCGGGCGCTGCCACGATCGGCATTCGTGGCATCGGCGTGGCACCAGCCTTCGTTGCGCTGTTCCTCTATTCGCTGCTGCCAGTGGTTGCCAATACCGTCGTCGGCCTGGCCGGCGTCCCGAGGGATGCGAATGACGCAGCCCGCGGCATCGGCATGACCGATTGGCAACGGCTGGTCGGCATCGAATTTCCCCTGGCCTTCCCAGTGATTCTCACCGGCATCCGCATCGTGCTCGTCCAGAACATCGGCCTGGCAACCATCGCTGCCCTCATCGGCGGCGGCGGCTTCGGCGTCTTCGTCTTCCAGGGCGTCGGCCAGACGGCGATGGATCTCGTGCTGCTCGGCGCCGTTCCGACCGTGGTTCTCGCCTTTGCAGCAGCGATCGTGCTCGACGCGGTGATCGAGATGGCCACACCCAACACCAGGCAGGCAGAGGCCGCATGATCGAGATCGAGAACATCACCAAGCGCTATGGCGAGACGGCTGTCGTCGACGACGTCAGCCTGACGATCGCGCCGCGCACCGTCACCGTCATCGTCGGTACCTCCGGCTCTGGCAAGACGACGCTGTTGCGGATGGTCAATCGGCTGGTGGAGCCGACTTCGGGCACGATCCGCCTCGACGGTGAGGACAACCGTTCGCTGCCAGGCTATGAACTGCGCCGCCGCATCGGTTACGCGATCCAGGGCCACGGCCTGTTCCCGCACCGTACCGTCGCGCAGAACATCGCCACCGTGCCGACGTTGCTCGGTTGGGAGCGCGCGCGCATCGATGCCAAGGTGGACGAGCTTCTCCAACTGTTCCAGCTCGATCCGGCCGACTTCGGTCCACGCTTTCCGCATGAGCTTTCCGGCGGTCAGCAACAACGTGTCGGCGTCGCCCGGGCGTTGGCTGCCGAACCGAAAGTCCTGCTGATGGACGAGCCCTTCGGCGCACTCGACCCGATCATTCGCGCCAAGGCTCAGGATGATCTGCTCGCCATTCAGAAGCACTTCGAGACGACGGTCATTCTCGTCACCCACGACATGGAGGAGGCCTTCCAGCTCGCAGATCGCATCGCCGTCATGGACAAGGGCAAGGTGGTGCAATATGCGACGCCCGCCGAAATGCTGATCAAGCCAGCGACCCCGTTCGTCGAGAGCCTGATCGGGGTCAGCGAGCGGCCTTATCGATTGCTCGCGATCGAGCCAGTCTTGAGCGCCGTCGAACCAGGTTCAGCAGACGGCACTGCCATATCGAGCACGCTCAGCCAAAGGGAGGCGCTTGCCGAACTGCTCTGGTCCGGACGGAGCGCGCTGCCGGTGGCTGATGCCGCCGGGGCAATCATTGGCAAGGTCAGTCTCGAAGGGCTGGCGAAACGGGCAGCCGGGCCAGTCTGATGCCGAAACTATCGACGCTTTTTCGCTTGGGAGTTTTCCTGGTTTTGCTCGCCTTCCTGCTGCAGCCGCAATGGTTCGAACCGTTGCTGCGGCCACTGGTTCAAGCGAATGCGCCGGTGATCTACAATCAGGGCAGCCTGTTGCAATTGACGTTGCTGCATCTGCGCACCGTCGCCATCGCAGTGTCGGCTGCGGCATTGGTTGCGCTTGCTTTGGCAATATTGGTGACGCGCGAATCCGGTGCCGAGTTCCTGCCGCTGTCGCGCAGCCTGGTCAACATCGGCCAAACCTTTCCGCCGGTGGCCGTCCTGGCGCTCGCCGTTCCCATCTTCGGTTTCGGTGAGAAGCCGACATTAATCGCGTTATTTCTCTATGGCCTGCTGCCGATCTTCGAGAACGCGCTGACGGGGCTGACGACATTGCCGCCATCTGTCATGGAGGCGGCGCGCGGTGCCGGCATGACAGGCGGCCAACGGCTCCTGAAGGTGGAGCTGCCGCTGGCAATGCCGGTGATCCTTGCAGGCATCCGGCTTTCGGTGGTCATCAGCCTGGCAACGGCCACGATCGGATCAACGGTCGCGGCGAAAACCCTCGGCGAAGTGATCATTGCCGGTCTGCAATCGAACAACCTGGCTTTCGTCGTTCAGGGTGGCCTGATCGTCGCGACGCTTGCGGTGCTGCTGCACGACGGATTGCAGGCGGCCGAAAGGAAACTCGCTGCCCGAATGGGCCGGTGAGGCGCCGTCGGAAGGCGGGAAGCTTGGGAAGTGTTCACCGGTCGTGCCAAATGCCGATGACGCGTGATAGAGTGGCCCATGCTCTACCGCGGCGCCAAAAGTCCTCTTGTCAGGGATATGGGCGGGTTCAAGGCCAGGCTCAACATGCCCGGTTGGCTGCTGCCACGGCCGCGTGATCACGGCTACGGCCCTCTGGTAATGGTTGTTGAGTCGATCCTGGAGCCGGGCAGGCTTATCGCCATGCACGAGCACCGGAACGATGAAATCCTGTCATGGGTGCCGGAGGGTGTGATGCGCCACGATGACCGCGCTACCGGAAAACTGGTCACGGACAGCGGGCACCTTATGGTGATGAACGCGGGAAAGAGCTTCTGGCATTCGGAGGAGACCCTGCCGAGTGATCCCCCGCTGCGGATGCTCCAGATCCTCGTGCGCCCTCACGATCTCGATCTCCCACCGACCATCCAGCACGGCCCCGTTGCGGCGGCAGCGGTCAATCAATGGAGGCACCTTGTCGGGCCGGAAGGTGGCACCGCGCCGTTTTTCGTGCGCAACAGCGTCGACTTCTTCGACCTCCGGCTCGAGGCTGAGACAAAGGCTGCGTTTCCGCGGGCGGAGGGGCGGCACCTCTACTTCTATCTCTTTTCGGGATCGATAAAGGTCGGAGATATCGACTTCACTGAGGGAGATCAGGGGATATTCCTGTCGGACGACACCCTGGAGCTTTTCGCCACTCGCAGTTCGTTGATCGTTGCGTTCCTGATCGAGCCGAGCGCGCGCACCGCACGGCAGGGGACGGTTGGCGACCATCCCAAGATACCGCGACCTTATCTGGCTCGACCTTTGCTGCTGCTGTTGCACTGGCGAAACCGCCTGGTCGGAAGGGTCTGAACTATCAGAAGTCGACCACGCAACGTGCAGTGGTCTGGACCGCTTTCTTCCTGCCGTAGAGTTGCGGGTTGCGCACCCTTTTTAGTTGTCCATGAAATGCCTGCTTTCTCGGCATTTGCCTGCCGTATGAAAATGAATTTCACAATTTTACAAAATATGCGGATTTGAGTTGACGGCCTGAAAAAACTGTCCCAGTCTGCGAAAATAAATTACGCCAAAAGGCAGGGGAACAGGACGAGCATGAAAGTCGGCATCATCGGACTCGGATTCCGTTTGGGTTATCTGGGCTATGTGTTCAAAGCCATGGACGAGAACTTCGAGATCGCCGGCTACGTCGATCCGAACCCGGCTGGTTTGTCCACGCTCACCGAAAAAGGCATCTCGGCCGGCAAGGCTTACGCGACCCCCGAAGAGCTGATCGCCAACGAGAAGCTCGATCTCTTGATGATCGGCTCGCCGAACCACATGCACCTCGATCATATCCGGATTGGTCTCGAGGCCGGTCTCAAGGTGTTCAGCGAGAAGCCGATCGTCACGACGGTCCAGGAGAGCCTCGAACTCGCAGGGCTGATGGCGAAGTTCGGCCATGAGCGCCTGATGGTCGGTCTGGTGTTGCGTTACGCGCCCATGTATCGCGACCTGCGCGCAGCGCTTGCCGAAGGCAAGCTCGGCCAGGTCGTCTCGATTGAAGCGTCCGAGCATATCGAACCCTATCACGGCGCCTTCTTCATGCGCGACTGGCGCCGCTACGAGCGCTATTCCGGCAGTTTCATGCTGGAAAAATGCTGCCATGACCTTGATCTCTACAATGGTGTCGTCGGCGCGCGGCCAGAACGGGTCGCGAGCTTCGGCGGCCGCAAGAGCTTCATTCCCGCCAACGATCCCGCACGCGAAGGCATCAACGACCTGGAACTCTTCCATCGCAAACCGAGCGGCTGGATGGGCTCCGACAAGGTCTTCGACAGCGACGGCGACATCATCGACTACCAGGTGGCGATCGTCGAATACGCCAACGGCGTCGGCATGAACTTCCACACCAATCTCAACGTACCGGACCAATTCCGCCGCTTCTGCATCATGGGCTCGCGTGGCATGGCCGAGGGCGATTTCATCCGGGGCTATTTCGACGTTCACGAAATGCTGACCGGCAAGAAGGTCGTCGAAAACAAATACGCCGCCACGGAACTGTCGCAGCACTACGGTGCCGACGAGCAGATGGCGACCGATATCATCGGCCACGTTCGTGACGGCCGGCCGCTACCGGTTTCAACGCTCGATGCGCTTGAAGCGGGTATCCTGGCGCTTTCGATGGACGAGGCGCGGCGCAAGAAGAGCGTCATAGATCTCCGGCCCATCTGGGACCGTTTCGACGAAGCCCTGCATTCGCGCGCGGCGTAAGGAGAGGTGGGGATGAGTGTTCAACGCAGCACGGTCATCTTCGCCTGGATCCTGCTTCTTCCCGCTGTTCTCTACGTCACGGTGATCGTCGCCTATCCACTGGTCGACACCTTCATCCTGTCGTTCACGGACGCGTCGCTGAAGAAGACGACCAACTGGGTCGGCTGGGCCAACTACGACAAGATCTTCAACGAGACCTTCGCCGAGGTTATCTTCCGGACCTTCATCTGGACGTTCTTCTCGGTCTCGATCAAGATGATCATCGGCGTCTTCGGCGCCACGATGCTCAACGCCGCCGTGCCCGGCCGTGCGCTCTTCCGCTTGCTCACCATGCCGCCATGGATCGTACCGATGGCGATCGGCATCTTCATGTGGGGCTGGATGTACAACGGCCAGTTCGGCATGATCTCCGGCGTGCTGCAGAATTTGGGACTGTCCAATGGTCCCATCGCTTTCCTCGCCCACGGGTCCACCGCCTTCTGGGCGACGATCATCACCGACGTTTGGATCGGCGTGCCGCTGGTGACGCTCTATATGCTGGCGGCCATGCAGGCGATTCCGCAGGATCTCTATGAAGCTGCCTGGACCGACGGAGCAGGGCGCCTCTATCGTTTCCGCCGAATCACCCTGCCGCTCTTGATTCCGTCGCTGATCACGATGTCGATGCTGTCGCTGATCGCGACCTTCAATTCCTTCGATATCATCTGGATTCTCACCCAGGGAGGCCCCAACGGTGAGACCACCACGATGATCATCGATACCTACCGTACCGCCATCGGGTCGAAGAAATACGGTGAAGGCGCCGCGCGCGCCGTGCTGATCTGCATCTTCCTGTCGATCTTCTGCTTTGCCTATTTCCGGGTCACCAGCCGTCTTGCCGCGGGGGAACAGAAATGAGCCAGCCTGCCATGATCAACCGCTATCGCTGGTACGAGCTCCTTGGCATCTATGCCGGTATCTTCGTCTTCCTGTGCTTCATTCTGGCGCCCTTCGTCGAAGGGTTCCTGGTGTCGTTGAAGCCGCTCGGGCTGCTGTTCTCCTCGCCCTATCGCTTCTGGCCGCAAAACGGCTCGTTTGCCGCCTACTCGACCATGTGGGTCAGCGTGCCCGGCTTTGCCCGCTACATCTTCAACTCCTTCTTCATCTCCACCATCGTGACCGCCATCGTGCTGATACTTGTGATCCCCGCGGCCTATGCCTTTGCGCGCTTCAATTTTCGCGGCGCCGGGCTGCTGCTTGGTGCCTTCCTCGCCGTCAACATGTTCTCGGGCGCAGTGCTGCTCATCCCGCTGTTCCGTCTAATGCGCACTTTTGGCGTGCTCAACACCTATCTCGCGATGATCGTGCCGGGCGTCGCCTTCCTGATCCCCTCGGCGATCTGGCTCTTGCGCACCTACATGATGCGCATTCCGCGTGAACTGGACGAGGCCGCTTTCGTCGATGGCGCCAGCCATTTCTACACGCTGCGACGGGTGATCCTTCCGATTGCCATGCCCGGTATCACCGTGGTGGCGATCACCACCTTCATCGGCGCCTATGCCCAACAGTTCATCTATGCCCTGACCTTCAATTCCAAGAGCGAATACATGCCGCTGCCGGTCGGCCTCTTCGCCTATTTCGGTCGCCAGGAAGTGGTCTGGAACGAGCTCATGGCCGCGAGCTTCGTCGGCATCGCGCCGGCTGTCGTCGTGATCTTCCTCCTACAACGGTATCTCGTCAGCGGCCTGACCGCGGGCGCGGTGAAACAATAAGACTTAAGTCAACCACCAGAGAACGGGAGCATAAAACGTGTCTATTCATTTCAAGACAGGGGTACTCGCCCTGGCCCTGCTCGGGTCGACAGCGCTCGGCGCTGTCACCGCGAAGGCTGCCGACCAGGAGATCAGCTGGATCTACTGCGGCGACACCATGGACGCGGTCCACGCGAAATACATCAAGCAGTGGGAAGAGAAGAACCCGGGCTGGAAGGTCACGCCTGAAGTCGTCGGCTGGGCCCAGTGCCAGGACAAGGCCACGACGCTCGCCGCCGCCGGCACGCCCGTTGCCATGGCCTACGTCGGCTCGCGCACGCTGAAGGAGTTCGCGCAGAACGAGCTCATCGTTCCCGTGCCGATGACGGAAGACGAGAAGAAGACCTACTACCCCAACATCGTCGACACCGTGACCTTCGACGACAACCAGTGGGGCGTTCCGATCGCGTTCTCGACCAAGGCGCTTTACTGGAACAAGGACCTGTTCAAGCAGGCCGGTCTCGATCCGGAGAAGCCGCCGAAGACCTGGGCTGAAGAGATCGAATACGCCAAGGCGATCAAGGAGAAGACCGGCATCGCCGGCTACGGCCTTCCGGCCAAGACCTTCGACAACACCATGCACCAGTTCATGCATTGGGTGTACACAAACAACGGCAAGGTGATCGACGGCGACAAGGTCGTCATCGACAGCCCGCAGGTGCTGGCAGCACTCCAGGCTTACAAGGACATCACCCCCTATTCTGTTGAAGGCGCCACCGCCTACGAGCAGAACGAGGTTCGCGCCATCTTCCTGGACGGCAAGGTCGGCATGATCCAGGCCGGCTCCGGTGCGGCTACGCGCCTGAAGGAAACCAAGGTCAACTGGGGCGTCGCGCCGCTGCCGCTCGGTCCTGAAGCGAAGGGCGAGGGCACGCTGCTCATCACCGACAGCCTGGCGATCTTCAAGGGCTCTGGCGTCGAGGAGAAGGCGATCGAATTCGCCAAGTTCATCACCTCGCCGGGGCCGCAGGGTGAGTATGAGCTGCAGGGCGGCGCCGGCCTGACGCCGCTGCGTCCGTCGCCGATGGTCGACGAGTTCGTCAAGAAGGATCCCTACTGGAAGCCGTTCATCGACGGCATCACCTATGGTGGTCCGGAACCGCTCTTTACCGACTACAAGGGCTTCCAGAACGTCATCATCGAGATGGTCCAGTCGGTCGTGACCGGCAAGGCCGAGCCGGCCGACGCCTTGAAGAAGGCGGCCGCGGACCTCGAAGAGTACAAGTAAGGCCACCGGGGCCGCGCGCCGATGGGATCGGTTCGCGGCCCCACCTAACTCTGCTATAAATGAGCCGCTTCTCGCCGGTGGCCGGAGACAGTTTCTTGGGACAGCTCAATCTCAATCGGATTCAGAAATTCTACGGGACTTTCGAGGTGCTGAAAGGCATCGATCTCGAAGTCAGGAACGGTGAGTTCGTCGTTTTCGTCGGACCCTCCGGTTGCGGCAAGTCGACCTTGCTCAGGATGATAGCCGGTCTCGATGAGGCCAGCTCGGGGGACATCCTGATCGAGGGCAAACGCGTCAACGACCTGCCGCCTGTCAAGCGTGGTATCGCCATGGTCTTCCAGTCCTACGCGCTCTATCCGCACATGACCGTCTTCGAGAACATCGCCTTTCCGCTTCGCGTGGAAAAGATGGCCGAGGAGAAATTGAAGGCGAAGGTGGAGCATGCAGCACGCATCCTGCACCTTGATCAGCGCCTGCAGCAGAAGCCCGGGATGCTTTCCGGAGGCCAGCGTCAGCGTGTCGCGATCGGGCGAGCGATCGTGCGCGAGCCGAAGATCTTCCTCTTCGACGAGCCGCTTTCGAACCTCGACGCGGCGCTTCGGGCGGACATGCGCATCGAACTGGCGAAACTGCACCGGCAATTGCAGGCAACGATGATCTACGTCACGCACGACCAAGTCGAGGCGATGACGATGGCGGACCGGATCGTCGTCCTCAATGCCGGGCAGATCGCCCAGACGGGCGCCCCGCTCGAGCTCTATCATAAGCCAGCCAATACCTTCGTTGCCGGCTTCATCGGCAATCCGAAGATGAACTTCCTGCCGGTCACCTGCAAAGGTATCAGCGACGCCGGTGTCGAGGTCGACTACAAGGGGCAGACGGTGGTCATTCCCGTCAACCCGCAGAGCGGCCTTGCCGGGCGGACACTGACGCTTGGTGTTCGGCCGGAGCATATCACGCTGGGCTCCGGAGACCTGACCCTCAAGGTCACGCCAACGGTTATCGAACGCCTCGGCGCCCATACGGTCGCCTATGCGGCGATCGGCGGCGAGGGCGAAAACTTCTGCGCCATGTTGCCGGGAACGGCCGCGATCCGGCCGGAAGAGACGATCCAGACCGGTATCAAGGTTGCGGATTGCCACCTGTTCGACGAGGCGGGCCTTGCGCTCGAACGTCGCGTCGAACTGACCGACATCGACATGGGCGTGCTCGATCCGGCGGCTGCCTGATCGTTCAGAACTAAGGAAAAAGACCGCTGTCTAGCGAAAGACAGCGGTCTTTTTTGTCTGCGTACTAAGCCCGTCGTACCGGTGTCGGCGAGACGCGATGGCCGCACTCTAGGCGCGGTTCGGGCCGCGCCCTTCTGCGTGCGGATCGGCGACCTTCGGCCAGATGTTCTTCGGTGCCCGCTTGTAGTCGGTCTTCGCAGGGTTGTTCGGATAGGGAGTGCCGGCCGAACAATAGAGGATTTCGGACGCGATCTTCGAGAACGAGGCATAGAAGTGATTGGTCGACTTGATGACCAGGACCTTCTTCGCCGTTGGGTCGATGCCCATCACCGAGAACAGGCTCGGATCGAAGCTCTGCGCTCGCGTCGAATTGAGGATGATGTCGATGCCGTTGAAGACGATGTGGGCGGCATCGCCGAACGGGGCAAAACTCTCCCCGAACCGCATCTCGGCGTCGCGCACCAGCTTGACCACCCTGACGGTGCCATCGACCGGATGACCGGTTCCGGGAGCCGACTTGGCGCCGAAGCGCAGCGGGATCTCGGCGCCTTCGCCGGCCGCCATGCAGATCTGCACCGCCATCGGGTCCCAGATCGTCCCGACCGCAACGTCGGTTGCGCCGCGCGCCAGGAGCTCTTCGAGCAGCACCGTTGCGTCGCCGGCGGTGCCTCCGCCTGGATTGTCCCAGACATCGGCAATCACGACAGGACCCTTCGATGCGGCGAGTGCCTCGGAAACGGCCTGCTTCTCGTCGATCTGCGGCATGATAAAGGTTCCGCGGTGGGAGAAGAGTTCGAGACCCAGTTCCCGCGCGAGGCTCGCGCCCTTCTCCGGTTTGCCGTTGGTGACGGCAAGCAGCTTCGTTCCCATTTCCGATACGTCGCCGGCCATGAAGCCGTGGATCACGGAGAGCGAGAGCACGTCCGCATCTTCTTTCTCGATGCGCATGAGCTTGTCGACGAAGGAGCGCATCGGATCGCGCGAGGTCGGGTAAACGTCGATCATCCGACAGTCGAAGATCGACATGACAGGCGTGACGCGCCCTTCGAGCGTATCGACGACGATACGCCAGAGATCTTCGGCACGGTCGACGAAGTCGGTGTGCGGAAACTCCTTGAAGTAGACGAAGAAGTTCGACGCGGCAGCGCGCTTGGCCGTCAGGTGGCTATGGGGGTCGAGTTCGGCGCAGACGAGGATGTCGGGGCCAACGATCTCCCGGACGCGCGTCAGCAGGTCACCCTCCGGATCTTCGTAGCCGTCCGCGACCATGGCGCCGTGCAGGCCGAGCACTACAGCGTCGACGGGCATGGCAGCGCGTAGCTGGTCGAGGATTTCGTCGCGCAGGCCTTCATAGGTCTCCCGGTTGACGAGGCCGGCTGGATCCGCCCAGGTGGCGGTGCCCTCGACCAGTTTCCAGCCCTTCTCCACGGCGATGCGGCGGCCGACTGTGATCGGCGCGGTGCAAAGCGTCGGTGTTTCCGGGTGTTCTCCGGGCGGCGCGTAGAGCGACGCTTCGAAGGCCCGGCGGTCGATGCAGATCGGGGAGAAGGTGTTGGTTTCGGTCGCAAGCGCCGCTGTGAAGATCCGCAATGCCTTTGCCTTTTCTATCGCGTCTTTCAGGCCGGGCCCATCGGGTTCGGCAAGTAGCCGGTAAAGCCGGCAATCTTCCAGCGTCCCTCGTGCAGGCGGCAATAGTAGACGGTCTGCCATTTCAGGATGTCGACGCTGCCGTCCGACTTCTTGAGGCTGCCATCGAATTTCTTGCGCGCCAGCGCCTGGTCGCCGTTGATCTCGATGTCTTCGAGAGTCGTCGTCGTGAAGATCGCATTGCGCGGATCTTCGGCGAAGCTCTGCGTCGCAAAGTCGTTAGCTTGGCGCAGCCACTCCTCGCGATAGGCCGCAAGCGACGGGAAGGTCAGCCGCCAATTGTCCGGATTGGTTTCGCGGCGGCCGTCGATGCCGATGAAGCCGTCCTCGACGAAATCACCTGCGACCATCGACCAGTCTGCGGCCAGGAAGGCGGTAATATCGCGAGAGACGAGCATCTCCCAGATCGAGTGGCGTGCCATGTCGGAGGAGGGGAATGGATTGAGGAAAGGATCCCGCATATTCGCGCCCTGGATTGAAATTCTTTTCATGAATGGTGTTTTTCACTAGCCAAATTCAGCTTTCTATGGTCACTTGTCAACGATCAAAGAAAATAATTTGCAAGAAGGCTCATGATGACGATCAAGCGCTATGGTGCGGAACAGGTCGGCGCTGGCGGCAAACCCTTGCCTTTCGCACGTGCGGTGGAAGCGGACGGCTGGCTTTATGTTTCCGGCCAGGTTGCCATGGAAAATGGCGAGATCATCGAGGGTGGGATAATTCCGCAAACCCACAAGACGATCGCCAACGTACTGGCCATCCTGACTGAAGCCGGCTACGGTCCGGAACACGTGGTTCGTTGCGGTGTCTGGCTCGACGATCCGCGTGATTTCTGGACATTCAACAAGATCTACCAGGAGTATTTCGGTGCTCATCCGCCGGCGCGGGCCTGCGTCCAGTCGTCGATGATGGTCGATTGCAAGGTCGAGATCGACTGCGTCGCCTACAGGCCGAAGGAAGGCTGATCTTAGAGCGGGATGAGGAAAAGTGTATGCGGTTTTCCGCCCGCATCCCGCTCCCATTCATGATCTGAAGCAAGGCGCAAGCGGGCGATGGACATCTTCGCGACACTACAGGAAGAAAAAGGGCGGCTCTCCCAATCGGAAAACCGCATTGCCGACATTCTCCTGAATGATTTCGAGTTTGCGGTGAACGCCTCCATCATCGAATTGGCGAGCAAGGCGGACGTGTCGCCGCCCACCGTCACCCGCTTCTGTCGCCGGCTCGGCTGCGACAGCTTCTCCGATTTCAAGGTGCAACTTGCCCGCACCGCCTATATCGGCATGCGCTATCTGAAACCGGAGCCGAAGAGCCGCGAGACCGGCGATGTCGCGCAGGACATCATCACCAAGTCGCAGAACGCGCTGTTCCTTCTGCATCGCTCGCTTGACCTGGCGGCGATCGAGCAGGCCGTCGAGCGCATCGCCGCAGCGGAAATGATCTACGCCTTTGGTTCCGGTGGTAATTCCTCGATGATTGCCGGCGAGTTGCAGAACCGGCTGTTCCGCTATGGTCTTCGCATCACCTCCAGCTCCGATCACAGCATGCAGCTGATGATGACGGCGGCGGCGCGGCCGACCGACGTGCTCATTGGCTCGTCCTTCTCCGGCCGCAACGCCGAGCTCGTGCGCGCTTTTACGCTCGCCCGCGAACTGAAGGTGCCGACCATCGCGCTGACACAGAGCGGTAGTCCGGTGGCGGCCGCCGCCAGCATCACCGTGCCGGTCGATCTGCCCGAGGGCAACAACATCTACCGGCCCACTTCCACCCGCATCGCCTATCTGGCGCTGCTCGATATCCTCTCCAGCCTCGTCGCCTACCGGGTGCAGCCCCAGGCGACGACCACACTTCGGCGCATCAAGCAGCAGCTGGTCACGCACCGCGACGGTGACGATCGCCAGCTTCTCGGAGACTGACGTGCCGCGAAAGGTCAGCGCATGACGCAATCCCTCGCGATCGTAACCGGTGCAGCCGGCGATATCGGCCGCGCTATCGCGCGCAAGCTTTCCGACGATCACGATGTGATCCTGCTCGTCGACATCGACGCGGACGCCGCTGAACGGGCGGCGCGCACGCTCGGCGATGACAACCGCTTCGTGGCCGTTGCCTGCGACGTAACCGATACGACAAGCGTTGCGGCGATGGCCGCGACGGCAAAGGAAAGGGGAGCGGTGCGCACGCTCGTCAACAATGCCGGCGCGGCCCGTGCCGTCAGCCTGCACGATACGACACCGGAGATCTGGCGCATGGACAATGCGCTGAATCTGGAAGCGGCCTTCCTGTGCTTCCGCGCCGTCGAGGATATGCTGAAAGAGACCCGCGGATCGGTGATCAATATTGCCTCGGTCAACGGCATGAACGTCTTCGGCCACCCGGCCTATAGCGCCGCAAAAGCGGGCCTCCTGCATCTGACGCGGCTGATCGCAGTGGAATACGGCAAGTTCGGCATTCGCTCGAATGCCGTCGCACCCGGTACTGTGCGCACCCAGGCCTGGGAAGCGAGGGCGGCGTCAAATCCGGATGTCTTCGAGGAGGCACGTCGCTGGTATCCGCTGCAGCGGATCGTCAACCCTGATGATGTCGCCAATGCGGTGCATTTCCTGGCGGGACCGCTCGCTGCGGCCATTTCGGGCGTCTGCCTGCCTGTCGATTGCGGGCTCACTGCCGGCCAGGCGGAACTGGCCCGCACGTTTTCACAATCAAGCCACTACTGACACTGCATTTGGAGGAAGAGCATGCAGCCGGTTTCCTATCGTCTCGAGGCGTCTTGGCAGCCGGATGGCGGGCCCTTTGGTCGGTTCACCTTCACGCTGTTCAATTTCTCCGCCGCACCGCTTTCCGGTTTCAGGGTCGTCTATACGTCGCTGACGCGGGTCATTGATCCCAAGGCCTGCGAGAATGCGGTGTTCCTGCGTCGCAACGCCAATTTTCATGAGTTTGCGCCGCCCGAGGGGCTGGCGATCGAGAGCGGCGGAAGCTGGACCTTCACCGTCAGCGGCCTGCATCGCAATGCACGCCATTGCACCGACGGAGCCAAGTCCGCCTATCTGACGCTTGCCGATGGCCGCCACGTCCCGGTCGCCGTCTCGGATTTGCTTCTTGAGAACGCCGTCAGCGAGCCGCCGCCGGTGCGGCTGCCGGAAGGTGAACTCGACCAGCCCTATGCGCTGCAGCCTTGGCCGGCGATGCTCGAGCTTCGGGCTGGAACTGGTTTCCCGGTCGTTCTCTATCCGGCCGCTGGGGCCGGGCAAGACGAGATTGCGGCGGTTGCTACCGTGCTGTCGATGTTCCATCGATTGTTCCCTGCGGCGCATGCGCCCTTCAGCCTTGCGACGTCGAAGCAGGGGCGGCCGGTCGTCTTCACGGCGGATGCCGGGTTGGCGGCAGAAGCCTATCGCCTTGAATTCTCCGAAGCTGAAGTTCGCCTGGGCTACGGCGGCAGCGCCGGCCGGCAATATGGCTTGACCAGCCTTGCCCAGCTTCTGGACGGAGCGCGCAATCATCCCGGTAAATTTCGCTTCCCGACGAGCGGTACAATCTCGGACAAGCCTCGCTACGGCTGGCGCGGCTGCCATCTCGATGTATCCCGCCAGTTTTATCCGGCCACCAATGTGGCGCGGCTGATCGATATCCTCGCCTGGTTCAAGCTCAACATCTTCCACTGGCACCTGACGGACGACGAGGCATGGCGCCTGGAGATCAAGGCGTTTCCGGAGCTGACGACGCTTGGTGTGCTGCGCGGCCCAGATGAGGCGCTGCTGCCGCAGCTCGGCAATGGTGCAGAACCCGTCGGCGGCTTCTACAGCCAGGCTGACGTAAAGGCGATCGTCGCGCAGGCAAGCGCACTTCACATCGATGTCGTGCCGGAGATCGACATTCCCGGACACAGTGCGGCGACGCTCGTCGCTCTGCCGGATCTCTCCGATGGCCAGGAGGCGCCCGAGAGTTACCACTCGGTGCAAGGTTATCCGAACAATGCGCTCAACCCGGCCGTCGCCTTCACCTATGAGTTCCTCGAGAAAGTCTTCGATGAGATGGTCGAGCTCTTCCCGAGCAAGTACCTCCATATCGGCGGCGACGAAGTGGCGAACGGCTCGTGGCTCGCTTCTCCGCTTGCCAAGACGCTGATGGAGCAGGAGGGCATTTCCGGCACCTTCGCGCTGCAGTCCTATTTCCTGAAGCGGGTGAAACAGATGCTGACGGCGCGTGGCCGCAAGCTCGCCGGCTGGAACGAGGTGGCGCATGGCGGCGGTGTCTCGACCGAAGATACGCTGCTGATGGCCTGGGAGCGGCCGGAGGTCGGCATCGAACTGGCACGCGAAGGTTATGACGTGGTGATGACTCCCGGACAGGCCTATTATCTCGACATGGCGCAGGCCGATGCGTGGCAGGAACCGGGCGCCAGCTGGGCCGGGACCGCGACGCCGGCGCATACCTATGGCTATGAGGCTGAGGGTGAGTTCCCCGAGGATCTGAAGCCGCGCCTCAAGGGCGTCCAGGCCTGCATCTGGTCTGAGCATTACCTCTCCCGCAGCTATTTCAACCGCCTTGTCTTCCCGCGGCTTCCGGCGATTGCCGAGGCGGCCTGGACACCTAAGGCGGCGAAGGACTGGCTGCGCTTCGCGGCCATCGCTCCGCTCAGCCCCAATCTCTAAGAGGAAAGCCCATGCGCATCGCCGTTGGTGGCATCCACACTGAATGCAGCACCTATTCGCCCGTCCTGATGACGGAAGAGGACTTTCGCGTGCTACGCGGGCAGGCGTTGCTGGAGGCCGAATACTTCAGCTTCATGAAAGCCGAGGACGTCGAGCATCTGCCGCTACTGCACGTACGCGCCGTACCCGGCGGTCCCGTATCGCGAGGGGTCTACGACGCATTCAAGGCAGAGTTTCTCGAGGGACTCCGTGCGGCCGTGCCGATCGACGGGCTCTATCTCGCCATGCATGGTGCGATCAAGGTCGATGGCATGGACGACGCAGAGGGCGACTGGATTTCGGCCGCCCGCGGCGTTGTCGGTTTCGATTGCCCGATTGCCGCAAGCTACGACCTGCACGGCAATGTCAGCCGGAGGATCATCGATCAGCTCGACATCTTTGCAGCCTATCGCACCGCGCCGCATATCGACACGCCGGAAACCATGACCCGCGCCTGGTCGATGCTCGTCTCGGCGCTCAGAGACGGAACGCGTCCGGGTATTGCATGGGCGCCGGTTCCGGTGCTTCTGCCCGGCGAATGCACCTCGACCGAAGACGAGCCGGCGAAATCGCTCTACGCTCAACTGCCGGAGATCGATAAGCGGCCGGGCATTCTCGACGCTAACCTGATGGTCGGCTACGTCTGGGCCGACGAGCCTCGGGCGACCGCCTGCGCCGTCGTGACCGCCACCGATAAGGCCGCAGCCAAGCGGGCGGCCGAAGAGATTGCCGCGGGCTACTGGGCTGAGCGCAGCAACTTCCGCTTTGGCCCGGTGACCGGACCGCTCAACGAGATGCTGGATATCGCCGAACGGGCGACGACGACGCCGATCATCCTCGCGGACTCCGGCGACAATCCGACCGGTGGCGGTGTCGGTGACCGAGCCGATGTGCTGAAGGCACTGCTGGCACGCGGCTGGCGCGGTGCCCTGATCGCCGGCATAACCGATCGCCCCGCGGTGGAAGCCTGCTTTGCTGCCGGTGCAGGCGAAACGCTGATGCTCAAGATCGGCGGTAGCCTCGACCCGGCAAGCCCCTGCGCCGAAATGTTGGTGGAGGTCGTCAGGCTCGATGATCCTGGGGCGGAGAGGGAGCGGCAGGCGGTGGTGCGCGTCGGCGCCATCGATATCGTCATTGCCGCGCGCCGCAGGCCCTATCATGATATCGAGGATTTCCGTCGGCTCGGTCTCGATCCCCAGGCCGTGCGGCTGCTCGTCGTCAAGTCGGGTTATCTGTCGCCCGAACTCGCGCCGATCGCCAATCCCAATCTGATGGCTTTGACCGAAGGCGTCGTCAATCAGGGCATCGCCGGCCTTGCGAGCTTGCGCCGTCAGCGGCCTGCTTATCCGTTCGACCAGGACTTTGTCTTCGAGCCTGTCGCCCGCTTCTCGTCCCGTTGGTCGAGCGGTGGCTGAGGCTTTACTATCTGTATTTTTCCTACCCGAATTTTCGGGTAGGCCCTCCTCTGCGGCGCCGCACGTCGTTCAAGACGCGTCAGGTCGCTGTAACGCTCTAAGTTACTGCATGTTTGTCCTTAACTCGGTCCCGATTTAAGGAACCATACAGTGCCCTTCACCCGCTTCGCGGATACGTTCTAGCATGACTTCCACCATACTTAGCGCCACGCGCAACCCGGCCATGCGGATCAGCATGCTGGCGATCTTCCTCTTCGGCTTTGCAGGCGCTGCCACCTCGCCCTATCAGTCGGTTGTCGGCATCAACGAACTGGGCTTGAGCGACGCCGTCTATTCGCTGCTGATCCTTCTTGCCTCGACCGTGAACGTCATCGTCAGCGTCTCGATCGGCATCCTGGCGGACCGCGTCGGCAACTATCGCGTGCTGATGTCGACGGCGATCCTCTTCGGCGTCGTCGGCTACGGCATCGTTTATGTGCTGCCATACCAGACGAGTTTCGTCGTCAGCGTGCTTTTGCTGCTGCCGATCTACGGCGCGCTTTACACCCTGCTTTTTGCCAATGTGCGCAGCATCGCGCGCCGCATGAGCGGCCACGATGCGGCGTCGCTGACGACGGGCGCTCGTGCGGCCATATCGGTGTCTTGGGTCCTGGTGCCGGGCTTGGTCGGCTTCGCGCTGGCGGGCGGCGAAAGCATGCTGCCGGCCTATCTGCTCGCCAGCCTCGGCTGCGCGGCCAATCTGCTGATCGTCTATTTTCGATTGCCCAACGAAGGCGGGGCTGACGCTTCGCTCGGCAAGCGGCTGTCCTACTGGACCTCGTTCCGGGAGATCCTGACGCCGCGCATCTTCCTGCGGGTGATTGCGGTTGCGACGATCACGTCGACCCTGCACGTCAATGCCGCCGTGCTGCCGCTGATCATGACCGACGAGATCGGCGGTAGCGTCACCGATATCGGCATCATCGTCGGCATCGTCGCCTTCCTGGAAGTCGTCTTCATTTTCGTCTGGGCGCGCATCCAGTTGAGCCTGGTGCCGTTCAAGGCGCTGGCGTTGGGGACGGCTATCTACATCGGCTACATGGTGCTGCTCGGCTTTTCCAATGCCACCTGGCAGGTCTACGCGCTCACGCTCATCAGCGCCTTTGGCGCAGCCGCGCTGATCACCATCCCGATCAGCTACCTTCAGGACCTGATTGCCGACCGGCCGGGATTGGGCAGCTCGCTGCTTGCCGTGAACCTTTTCCTGAGCGGCGGGCTTTGCGCCGGGCTTTTTGCGCTCGGCACTCGGATCAGCAACTATTCCGGAACGGCGCTGCTCGGTGGTGTTGCAGGATTTGCCGGGTTGTTGCTGCTGCTGGTGCTCGATGGCGATAGAAAAGGAAAGAGGACGGTCAGCCGCGAACCGGGTTAGTCCCAGGGCTCATCGACAAATTTGCAGGTCAATGTGGTTTGGTTGTCCTGGAGACATCTCTTCTTTTGATCGACAAGGATCATAATTCTCGCGAAGAAGCGCGAGAAGTCGGCCTTGCTGGAGTTAAAGGTGGCTATCCCCAGCGCATGCGCCTGGGCCTGAGCCACGCAGGTCGCCAATTCCTGATCGGGGACATCATTGTTTGCAACGACGACGGCTCGGTCAAACCGCCCTTCCGCAGAATAGTTCACGGCAGAGGCGCAGTTTCCTGGGCCGCTTCCTGCCGTGTCGTTGAGCAATTTGCTGTAGTAGGGGTCGAAGCCGAAATCTTCAATTTTGCGAACGTCGACCCGGCCATTCTGGACGACATCTTTTCTGAATATCACGCCGATGGTGTTTCTTCCGAGGCCTGGTTGGGCTCGCACCTCAATTCCGGCAGTGATGGCGAGCATCTGAATTGTTGAGAAGACCACGTCCCTCTTCTTGGTCTCCCCTTGGCTCATTCCGACGCCGATATACTCCGGGAAGGCGGTAAAATGCCGCTCTCCGTTGCGAACAGGGCCGAAGAAACTCACGTTCTGGGCGACCGAAGACGAAGCAATAAAGACGCTCGTAAGAAGCCCCACGGCAAACATAGGATGTCTAATGGTTCTTCTCTTGTTTCTGCCCTTACACATGAAGCCTTCTCATAAACAATCAGCGCTCGCTTGAGCGAAAAGAGATCTTCTGCAACGCATCGTCAGAAATGCGATGGCATCATTATTTTTCTAGCATTGCGATCAACAGTTGCAAGGCGCCGAAGCAAGGAAGACGCAGTCCCGGTACTTGTCTCATCAAAAAGTGATAGGGGCGCCTTTCGGCGCCCCTATCAGCATTTCCGTTGAGTATGTCAGTCGAAAGCGTATCAGTTGCCGAGGATACCCGGCAGGCGCAGGCCCTTGTCCTTGGCGCAATCAAGAGCGATGTCGTAGCCCGCATCGGCGTGGCGCATGACGCCGGTCGCCGGGTCGTTCCAGAGCACGCGCTCCAGTCGCTTGGCTGCATCATCCGTGCCATCGGCGCAAATGACGACGCCCGAGTGCTGCGAGAAGCCCATGCCGACGCCGCCGCCGTGGTGCAGCGACACCCAGGTCGCACCCGAGGCGGTGTTGAGTAGCGCGTTGAGCAGCGGCCAGTCGGAAACGGCGTCCGAGCCATCCTTCATCGCTTCGGTTTCGCGGTTCGGCGAGGCGACCGAGCCCGAGTCGAGGTGATCGCGGCCGATGACGACAGGCGCCTTCAGCTCACCGTTCCTGACCATCTCGTTGAAGGCGAGGCCGAGGCGATGGCGGTCGCCGAGGCCGACCCAGCAAATGCGTGCCGGCAGGCCCTGGAACGAGATGCGCTCGCGCGCCATGTCCAGCCAGTTGTGCAGGTGCTTGTTGTCGGGCAGCAGTTCCTTGACCTTGGCGTCGGTCTTGTAGATGTCTTCCGGATCGCCGGAGAGAGCCGCCCAGCGGAACGGTCCGATGCCGCGGCAAAATAGCGGGCGGATATAGGCCGGAACGAAGCCCGGGAAGGCGAAAGCGTTTTCGAGGCCCTCTTCCTTGGCGACCTGGCGGATGTTGTTGCCGTAGTCGAAGGTCGGGATGCCCATGTCCTGAAAGGCGATCATCGCTTCGACATGCTCGCGCATCGAGGCGCGAGCGGCCTTTTCGACAGCCTTCGGGTCGCTCTCGCGCTTGGCCTTCCACTCGGCCATGGTCCAGCCCTTCGGCAGGTAGCCGTTGACCGGGTCGTGTGCCGAGGTCTGGTCGGTGACCATGTCGGGGCGGATGCCGCGGCGAACCATTTCCGGCAGGATTTCAGCGGTGTTGCCGAGCAGGCCGACGGACTTCGCCTCACCGTTCTTCGTCCAGCGGGCGATGATCTCCATCGCCTCGTCCAGCGTTTCGGCCTTTTCGTCGAGATAGCGGGTGCGCAGGCGGAAATCGATCGAATCCGGGTTGCATTCGACGGCAAGGCACGAGGCGCCGGCCATGACCGCTGCGAGCGGCTGGGCACCGCCCATGCCACCGAGGCCGCCGGTCAGCACCCATTTGCCCTTGAGGTTGCCGCCATAGTGCTGGCGGCCGGCCTCGACGAAGGTTTCGTAGGTGCCCTGAACAATGCCTTGAGTGCCGATGTAGATCCACGAGCCGGCGGTCATCTGGCCGTACATGGCGAGACCCTTCTTATCCAGCTCGTTGAAATGATCCCAGGTCGCCCAATGCGGCACGAGGTTGGAGTTGGCGATGAGAACGCGCGGCGCATCCTTATGGGTGCGGAAGACGCCGACCGGCTTGCCGGACTGCACCATCAGCGTTTCGTCTTCGTTCAGGTCCTTGAGCGTCTCGACGATCTTGTCGAAATCGGCCCAGGTGCGCGCCGCGCGGCCGATGCCGCCATAGACGACCAGTTCGTGCGGGTTTTCCGCCACGTTCGGATCGAGGTTGTTCATCAGCATGCGCAGCGGCGCTTCGGTCATCCAGCTCTTGGCGTTGAGCGTCGTGCCCTGGGGGGCGCGCACGTCGCGAATGTTGTGGCGCGGATTGTTCATGGTCATGCCTCGCTCCCTGTCTGTCTCTTGAGGTCAAATGCGATGGTTTCGATGCGGTTCAAAATGGCTTTCAGCGGCACGCGCAGCAGTGAGGTACGGGCGGCGTCGAGCGCGAAGGGTGGTTCTTCCGCTGCCAGATGGGTCGATTGCGCGAGTTCCATCTGGATCGCGTGCACGCCAGTCTCGGGGCGCCCATAGTGGCGGGTCGTCCATCCACCCTTGAAGCGACCATTGAGAATGCTGCTGTAACCTTTTGCTGCAGCAGCGATTTCTCCCGTTTCTTTCTCGATTTCCGGCGCGCAGGTCTTGCCCATGTCGGTGCCGATGTTCAGATCCGGCAGCTTTCCTTCGAAGAGGAACGGGATGTGCGAGCGGATCGAATGGCAGTCATAGAGCACGACGACGCCATGGATCGCCTTGACGCGCTCGATCTCGGCGGCAAGCGCCGCATGATAGGGCGCGTGGAACGTCCGAAGGCGTTCGGCGATATCGGCTTCGGTTGGTGCCTCTCCATCCTTCCAGATCGGCTTACCGTCGAAATCCGTTTCCGGGATCAGGCCGGTCGTGTTCTGGCCGGGGTAGAGGCTGACGCCCGCGGGATCGCGGTTGGCGTCGATCACGTAGCGGTGGAAGGTGGCGCGAACGACGGTCACCTCCGGCAGCAGGCCGTCATAGAGCTGGTGGATATGCCAATCGGTATCGGCCAATATCCGGCCGTTGTCGTTGAGCCGATCCCAGATCGCAGCCGGCACGTCAGTGCCGGTATGCGGAAATCCGAGAATGACCGGGGAGTTCCCCCTTTTGACTTCGAAGACCGCCATCTCAGCTCTCCAGGCCAGGCAGGATGCCGGCGGAGATCGCGGCGTTCAGGCGGCCGGAGGCGACGAGATCGCCGGCAGCCTTGAGGTCGTTGGCCATGTAGCGATCTTCCTCGATCGTCAGAGAGACGGCGCGAAGTGCCGCGGCTGCCTTCTGCAACTCGGGGCTCGTCTTGAGCGGCGCGCGGAACTCGACGCCCTGGACTGCGGTCAGGGCTTCGATGCCGACGATCGAGAACAGGTTTTCGGTCATCTGCAGCAGGCGGCGGGCGCCGTGGCAGGCCATCGAGACGTGGTCTTCCTGGTTGGCCGAAGTCGGTGTCGAGTCGACCGAGGCCGGGTGCGAGAGCTGCTTGTTCTCCGACATCAGCGCAGCGGAGGTGACTTCGGCGATCATCAAGCCGGAGTTGAGGCCCGGCTTTTTCGCGAGGAAGGCCGGCAGGCCGTAGGAGAGTGCCGGATCGACGAGCAGCGCGATGCGGCGCTGCGAGATGGCGCCGATCTCGCAGACGGCAAGCGCGATCTGGTCGGCGGCGAAAGCAACCGGCTCGGCGTGGAAGTTGCCGCCAGAGACGACGGAATTGTCCGAAAGGACCAGCGGGTTGTCGGTGACGGCGTTGGCTTCGGTCTCGAGCACGCGCGCGACCGAGCGCAGGAGATCGAGGCAGGCGCCATCGACCTGCGGCTGGCAGCGGATGCAATATGGATCCTGCACCCGCTCGTCGCCTTCGATGTGGCTTTCGCGGATCGCGGAGCCGGCAAGCAAAGTGCGCAATGTGGCGGCCGTATCGATCTGGCCGCGATGACCACGCAGCGTGTGGATATCGGGGTGGAAGGGGGCGGACGAACCCATGGCCGCATCGGTCGACATGGCGCCGGTGATCAGTGCTGCCTGCGCGGCGCGGTGGGCGCGGAAGAGACCGGCAAGCGCCAGCGCCGTCGAGGTCTGGGTGCCGTTGATCAGCGCCAAGCCTTCCTTGGCGGCCAGCACGACGGGCGTCAGGCCAGCGGCGGAAAGCGCCTCGGCGCCGGACATGCGGCGCCCTTCGAAGAACGCTTCGCCATGGCCCATCATCACGGCTGCCATATGGGCGAGCGGCGCGAGGTCGCCGGAAGCACCAACCGAGCCCTTCTCGGGAATGACCGGGACTACGCCCTTTTCGAGCATGGCTTCGATCAGACGCACGAGTTCGAGACGGACGCCGGAGGCGCCGCGACCGAGCGAAACGAGCTTCAGCGACAGGATCAGACGCACGACGTTTTCGGCAAGCGGCTCGCCGACGCCGCAGCAATGCGACAGGATCAGATTGCGCTGCAGCGTCGCGACGTCGGCGCTGTCGATCTTGATCGAGGCGAGTTTGCCGAAGCCGGTGTTGATGCCGTAGACCGGGGCATTGCCGGCGACAATTTCGGCGATGCGCGCTGCGGCCTTGTTGATGCCAGCGTCAAAGGACGGGTCAAGACGAGCCGGCTCTCCGGTCCAGTAGATGGTTTCGAGGTCGCGAAGGGGCACGGAGCCCGGATGTAGAATGATGGTCATTGACCGATCCTTTGCCCTCTGAAGATGCGTTCATGAAGTGGGTTGAAGCCGATGCGGTAGACGAGCTCGGCGGGATCCTCGATGTTCCAGAGCGCGAGATCGGCCGACTTGCCGACCTCGATGGTTCCGGTGTCCGCGAGCAGGCCGAGGGCGCGCGCGGCTTCGCGCGTTGTGCCGGCCAGGCATTCGGCCACCGTCAGCCGGAAGAACGTCGCCGACATGTTCATGGTGAGAAGCAGCGAGGTCAGCGGCGAAGTGCCGGGGTTGCAATCGGTGGCGATCGCGATCCGGGCGCCGGCGTCGCGCAGCGCCTGAACCGGCGGCAGGCGCTCTTCGCGGAGTGCATAGAACGCACCGGGGAGCAGGACGGCAACCGTGCCTGATTTGGCAAGGGCTGCGGCGCCTTCGGCGTCGAGATATTCGAGATGGTCGGCCGAGAGCGCACCATAGGATGCCGCGAGCTTCGCGCCGCCGAGATTGGAAAGCTGTTCTGCATGCAGCTTGACCGGCAGGTCGAGTGCCTTGGCGCGGTCGAAGACACGGGCGATCTCGGCGGTCGAGAAGGCAATGCCTTCGCAGAAGCCGTCGACCGCATCGACCAGCCCTTCGGCATGGGCAGCATCGAGGCCGGGCAGCACGACATCGGTGATGTAGTCGCCGTTGCGGCCCTTGTAGTCCGCCGGCGTCGCATGCGCGGCGAGGTAGCTGGTGACGACGCGGACCGGGCGGAGCGTTTCCAGCTTGCGGGCGGCGCGCAGCATGTTGAGCTCAGCTGTCACATTGAGCCCGTAACCGGACTTGATTTCGACCGTCGAAACACCTTCGGAAAGAAGCGTGTCGAGGCGCGGCAGAGCGCTTTCTACGAGTTGGTCGACACTCAGCGCATTGGTCGCCTTCACCGAGGAAACGATGCCACCGCCGGCCCGTGCGATCTCTTCGTAAGTAGCACCTTCGAGCCGCATCTGGAACTCGCGGGCGCGGTTGCCGCCGTGCACGAGATGCGTATGGCAATCGATCAGAGCCGGCGTCATCACGCGGCCTTCGCAGTCAACCGTTTCGAGGCGGCCTGAGAGGTTGGCCGGCAGATTGCGATCGGGACCCGCAAAGGCGATCCGCCCATCGACGACAGCAATGGCCGCATTCTCGACAAGCCCAAGTCCTTCGGCGCCTTCGCTCAGCGTCACGAGGCGCGTGTTGCGCCAAACGCCGGATGCCTGCTTGCGGGTCGGGATATCGTTCATGAGGTCGCCTCCACTGGATATAATGTATATACATATTAATTCGCTCCACAAGAGGAAAATCGTGTGGCGGGAGGAAAAGGACAGGGCGGAAAGGCGAAGAAAAGAGGCGCAGCGCTGTTCAAAAACATGAGCAAGCGGCTTCAACAGATTGATTCTGTGAGCAACTTCTGTGCGATGTGCTTCCGAAGCGCGCGAACGCAAAAAAGCCCCGAAACCGGAATTTCGGGGCTCGTGTCAATCGATCGTCAGGAAAGATATCCGGCCGAAAGCCCTGCCATGTCGATTCGAGAGGCGAGGCCGACGGTACCGCTCGCCCCCTCAGGCGGCGTGGTCCGCCTTGATGCGCAATCGTTCCACCAGGTCGACGAAGCGGGTGCCGGCGATGTCGAGCCTGCCGCTATTGTCGATGACGCTCACGCCGGGGCCCGACGTGACATCGGGGGCCCGGCGGCTCAGCCGTCGCAGGACTTCTTCCTCGCTCTCGCGGCCGCGTTCTGCAAGCCGCTTGGCCAGAACCGGTGCCTCGGCGGTGATGACGACGACGGCAATGTCGCCAAACGCTTCCCGGAACGCCGGCAGGGCGCCGCGGCTGCCGTTGACGATCGCGGTCATGCCGTTCCGCACATTCTGTAGCACCACGGAGGGGATGCCGTATTTGAGGCCATGCGCGTCCCAGAAGACGGCGAAGGCGCCGTCCTTCTGCATGTCGACGAATTCGTCTTCGGAGACGCTTTCATGCACCTCGCCGCCGGCATCCGACGGACGGGTGATGACACGCCGGACGAAATGCACGTCGTGACAGTCGGCAAAATGCCGGGCGGCAAAGCCCATGACGCTGTCCTTGCCGGCACCGCTCGGTCCGACGACGACGACGAGTGCGCCTGCACCCTGTTCGCTCGCGCTCATGCGACACGCCGTCCTTCGCGCCAGACGGAGCGCACGACCGGAATGCCTTGCCTGCGGTGGACGCGGGCGATGTCGGCGCGCAGACCGACTGCGACGCGACCGCGGTCGTCAAGGCCGACGGTGCGCGCTGGCGTCGAGGTCACCATCGCGATCGCCTTCGGCAGGTCAATGGCTTCGACTTCGTCGGAAAGAACGAAGGGCGCGTGGATCAGGCTGAAGGGCACATAGTCCGACGACAGCACGTCGAGCACGCCACGTTCCGCCAGGTCGCGGGCGGCGATGTTGCCGGAGTGCGACTTGCCGCGAACGATGTTCGGCGCGCCCATGAGCACGCTCAGGCCCGCGCGGTGCGACGCTTCGGCGGCTTCGAAGCTTGTCGGGAATTCGGCAAGCTTGATGCCGAAGCCGACCGATTCTTCGACGTGGTCGACCGTCGCGTCGTCATGGCTGGCAATCGTGATGCCGCGGGCAGCGCAGGCCTCAGCCAGCGCAGTGCGGTGCGGGCCGGCATATTTCGCCGAAAGCGCCTGCTGACGTTCGACGAAGCGGGCGAATTCCGCGTCGGAAAGACCGCGCTTGGATTTGTAGTAGAGCGTGTACTGATCCATCGTCTGGAACTGACGCTGGCCGGGCGCGTGGTCCATCAGCGAGACGAGCTTGACCTGTGGGTCGTTCCGGAAGTCCTCGTAGTGATCGAGCACGTCGGAGGTCGAGACTTCGCAGCGCAGGTGGATCAAGTGGTCGGCGCGCAGCCGACCTTCTTCCTTGGCCTGCGCCAGCGCGTCGGCCATGCTGCGCATCTCGCCCTTCTGGAAGCCGCCATCTTCGTCGGAGCCGAGCCGAAGGCAGTCGAAGACAGTGGTGATGCCCGAGGTGACGACCTGCGCGTCATGCGCCTGGATCGCTGCGATCTTCAGCCAGCGCACGCCGGGGCGCGGCGAATAGTGGGCCTCGAGGTGATCGGTGTGCAGTTCAATGAGGCCGGGAATGAGGTAGTCGCCTTCGAAGTCCTCGCCGCTGGCGACCGTCCCCGCGGAGATATCGGCAATCTTGCCGTCGCGGATCAGCACCGAGCCGCCGAGGATACTGTCCTCGAGGACGATGCGGGCGTTGGTCAAAACCTGTTCTTTGCTCATCTCATGCAATCTTTCGTTGGGTGTCGCTGCCGAGCGGCAGCAGGGAGCGGACAGTAAAGGGGGCGCCGCGCTCCGGTTCGACGAAGAGCGCGACTGACGTCACGTGAAGCGGTTTGCCGATATGATCGGCAAAGGCGGATTCGAGCGCCGATCGCATGACGCCGCTGGTCTCGGCGGACACCGGACCGGTCAAAGTCAGATGGAACTGAAATTCTTCGAATACATAGGGATAGCCCCATTCCCTCAGGTAGCGCCTCTGGCGTTCCGGGAGGCTCTCCGGCTTGCGCCGAGCGAAGTCCGCCTCCGACAGCGGCGCGCGGAACGGGTCGAAGCGGTGAACGGCATCTTCGGCCAGATCCTGCAGTTCGGCCGAGGGAGCGGACGGCACCAGCGCGAAGAACGGACCGAGCTGGTGCAGGACGATTTCAGGGATTTCGAAGGGATCGAGGTCAGCGGCAAAGCATTCGAAGATGCTGAGGAGTTCGTCTTCGTCGCGGCCCTCGGCAAGCTCGAAGGGAGCCTTCAGCGTTCCGTGAAAACCGTAGCGTCGCGGGTCTGCTGTCAGTGTGCGTTGCGTCGCTTCGTCGATCCCCGCGATCGTCGGAAGAGCAAGAGCGTGGCCGGTAAAGGCGTCACGGCCAAGCCAACGGGACGCGGTCTGCGACAGCCGGTCGTCCGCCGGCGGCGCGAAGTAGATTGCATAACGCACGGTCTTCACTTTCTTGTAGCGACCGGCCCGCCGGGGAGGCGGGTCGATTGTTTGCGGGATGCGATGCGCAGCTAGCCGATTTCCATGACAACATCATGATGGCGGACGCGCAAATGCTTGGTTGTCGTCAATGTGCCCTGCGACCCATCAGGCGTGAACGGCACGCGTTCGAGATGCTGTCGAAAATAAAGACAACCAGCAAGATCAGAAGCACCATGTAGGCGACATTTTCCCAATCGGAATTGGTGCGCATTGCTTCCCAGAGCTTGAGACCGATACCGCCCGCGCCGACAGCACCGATGATCGTCGCCGAACGGGTGTTCGATTCCCAGAAATAGAGCGCCTGGCTGGCAAAGACCGGCAACACCTGCGGCAGCACGCCGAAGCGCTGTACGGCAAGCGGCGCAGCACCCACCGACTTGACGCCTTCGCGCTGCTTGTCGTCGATGTTTTCCAGCGCCTCGGAATAGAGCTTCCCGAGCGTGCCGGTGTCGGTGAAGAAGATCGCCGAGATACCGGCAAGCGGTCCGGGGCCGAAGGCGCGGGTAAAAAACAGCGCCCAGATGAACATATCGACCGACCGCAGGAAGTCGAAGAAGCGCTTGACCAGTTGATTGGTCATGAAGCTCGGCGTGATGTTGCGGGCTGCGAGGAAGCAGAGCGGGAAGGCGATCAGCGATGCAAAGAGTGTGCCGACAAAGGCCATGACGACGGTCTGCAGGAGCTTTGTCCAGACATCCAGATGCTGCCACTCGGCGTTATAGAGGATGTTGTTCCAGGCAAGCGAGAGGTTCGAGCGGGACGGATCTATGCGCTCGCCGGATATGATGAGCTCGACGACCTCGCCATAGCTCTTGCCGAAGAAGGGCGAGTTGGTGTCGAAGAGGAAGTTCGCCCAGCCGAAGAAGCGGTTGCGGACGGAGACCTCGTCACCTTCGACTTCGGCCCAGCCGGTGGCGCCGAACGCAAGCACGATCTTCTCGCCTGGACGCTTCTGCGTCGCCCAGGTGGGCAGCGTGCCCTGCGGCATCACCCTGTCGGCGCCATCGACGGCCATCACCAGGGTCTCGCCGCCATGGGTCGCCTTGACCAGGCTGTCGGCGATCTCGATCCTGGTTGAGCGGTCATAGGTCACGACGACTCGGGTCAGGACTTCTTCCGTGCGGATTTCGACGCGGTTTTGAGCTTCGGCCGTGGTGGTGCCGCCGAGCGCTGAACCGGGCGTCATGAAGCTGAAGGACGAGCTTGCCTTCGGCTTTGCCGCCTGCGTCGTCGACGCCGGAATTTCCACGCGGCGCGTCACCGTCTCCTTGTCGAGTTCCATCCAATCCGGATCGGGATTGGGCCCGAGCGGCGAATTGCGCTGATAGTTGAGGCTCATTGTCCGGTCAGAGGCGATGTGGATCTCGGGCCGCACCTCGTAGGAGACCCAGTCGGCGAGATAAGTGCCGGCGATACCCCAGTTGGCGTTGCCAAGCACCTGACCGATCGAGAAGAACCACCAGCTGAAGATGAGATAGACGACAATGCCGCCGGCGATCGTTGCCGTGCGTACACGCTTGGAGGTCGAGGATTTCAGGAGCTCGGGATGGCGGGCCGCGATCGCGTCCATCTCCATTGGGCTCAGTCGTGTGGTCGTGGTCATAGCGCGCACCTACTGGGCAAGCTGGAAGGCCTGTTCGCCAACGAGGCGACGGCGAAGCCAGGCGGAAAACTGGTCGACGGCGAAAATGGTCGCGAACAGCAGGATAACGATCGCAAGCGTTTTCGCCTGGTGGCCCTGGCCGATCGAAAGGCGCAGCAGCTCGCCGATGCCGCCGCCACCGACGGCGCCGATGATGGTCGAGGCGCGCACGTTGATTTCGAGGCGCAGCAGGAAGTAGCTGGTGAAGTTGGGCAGCACCTGCGGCACCATGCCGAACCAGACGCGCTCGATCCAGTTGCCGCCCGCGGCACGCAGGCCCTCATCCGGTTTCATGTCGGCGTTTTCGACCACTTCGTAGAAGAGCTTGCCGAGCGCACCGACCGTGTGGATCGAGACCGCGGCGATCGCGGGAATGGGGCCGAGCGAGAGGATGGCGAGGAAGAAGCCGGCAATCACCACTTCCGGAAAGGCGCGCAGGATCTCCATGATCCGGCGAACGGTACCGCGGATCCACGGATTGGGCGTCAGGTTGCGCGCTGCGAAGAAGCAGAGCACGAAACCGAGTGCCGTGCCGATGATCGTCGAGAAGATCGCGATGTTCACGGTCTCCAGCATCTTGTGCACGTATTCGGGCATATAGAAGCTGTCGGTCAGGTACAGCCGGCCGTCCGGGTAGTTGTATTTGAAGCTGCCGTCGTCATAGGGCGAGGGCAGGTCGAACATGGCGCGGAAGATTTCCAGCCCGTCACGCGGTGCGAGATCGCCGACGAAGTCGAAGAAATGCGGCAGGCGATCGAAGAACTTGCCGGCGTTGGAATCGTTGGCGAACCAGAGCGAGCCTGAGAGCGCCAGGAAGAGGATGCCGAAGCCGAGCCAGGAGTAAAGCCGGCGGCGGGAACTCAGTTCCTGCCAATGGCGCTCGATGACGGCGCCGTTGTCGCTCAGATTCCGCGGGAGCAGGGAAGTTGCCATGACCGTTCCGGCTCGCGCCGGCCTCTATGGCATTTCAAGGAAAAGCACGGAGCGGCTTTCCGTCAGGAAATGCGTGAAAACAAAGCGGTAGGGTATGGGGGCTGGTGTCGAGCACCCTTCAAACAGTGAAACGCTGGCCGTTTGGCGGCCAGCGTTCCCGGAAGATGCGGTCTATCAGCCGCCGATCGTTGCCTTGCGGGCGTCGATGATCGGCTTGTAGAAATCGGAGTTGACTTCGGTGTAGCCGGTGAAGTCACCGCCCTGGATGGCGGAGAAGCAGGCAGCGTCGGTCTTCGGCAGGTCGACCATGAACTGCTTGAACTTCGCCTTCATGTCGTCGTTCATCGAGGTGCGCACGACGATCGGGCCGTTCGGGATCAGCGGCGACTTCCAGAGCTCGACGAGATCGTTCATGTCGAGGATGCCCTTGTCGACCATCTTCTTCAGGTTGCCCGAGGTGTAGCCGTCCTTGAATTCGCCGACGCCGGAGCCGAAGGTCGTGCCGGCATCGAAGGTGCCCTTGACGACTTCGAGAACGAGGTTTTCGTGACCGCCGCCGAAGCCGGTTTCACCGAAGAATTCCTTGACCGGCGCGCCGATCGCTTCCGGCAGGGTGACGAGCGGCACGAGGTAGCCCGAGGTCGAGTCCGGATCGGCGAAGCCGAGCTTCTTGCCCTTCAGGTCTTCGAGCTTGGTGATGCCGGAATCCTTGCGGGCAACCATGATCGAGTGGTAGCCGGTCGAACCGTCGGTCTGAACGGTCGTCAGGATCGGCTCGACGGCGTCAGCCTTGGCGAGGTAGATCTTGGCATAGCCGGAAGCGCCGAGCTCGGCGTAGTCGAGCGTGCCACCGAGCAGGCCCTGGATAACGCCGTCATAGTCGGCAGCCGGGAACAGCGAGACCTTCTCGACGCCGATGGCAGCCGGCAGCTTGTCGACGAGGCACTGGAAGTTGCGCAGGCGGTCGGCTTCGTTTTCGCCGCCGAGAATGCCGATGCGGAATTCCTTGAGGTCTTCAGCCTGAGCGTGGCCGACGAGGGCGAGGAGCGCGACGGCGCCCAGAAGAGCTTTCTTCAGCATAAGGTTCTCCCGTGTGTCCGGCTTGGCCGGATCCTATTCGGTTTCAAAGAGGTGCCCTTGACGCGGGCTTTCGATCCTGGCGGGCGTCAGATGCCGGCCAGTGCCAGCGGCTTGAGGCCGGCAGATGCCGTTTCTTCCTGCGGTTCGGCCGCGGGAATGTTGATGCTGGTGGAGGTCATCGACTCCTCGATGCCCGTGTCGGCGCCGTAGATCTCGGCAACCGCTGCCGCCGTCAGATCCTTGGGCTGGCCGTCGAAGACGACGCGGCCATGCGCCATGCCGATGATGCGTTCGCAATAGTTGCGTGCCGTATCGAGGGTGTGGAGATTGGTGATGACCGTGATGCCGTCGCGTTCGTTGATGTCGCGCAATGCGTCCATGACGATCTTGGCGTTCAGCGGGTCGAGCGAGGCGATCGGCTCGTCGGCGAGCAGAACCTTCGGCTGCTGCATTAGCGCGCGGGCGATCGCGACGCGCTGCTGCTGGCCGCCGGAGAGCGTGCCTGCGGGCTGAAGTGCGGTCTGTTCGATGCCGAGGCGCTCGAGCGCGCCGATCGCCATGATGCGTTCTTCGCGGGTGAACATGTTGAGGATGCTGAGCACCGTCGAGCGGTGATTGAGACGACCGAGCAGAACGTTGGTGAGCACGTCGAGGCGCGGTACCAGGTTGAACTGCTGGAAGATCATCGCGCAGTCACGCTGCCAGGTGCGCAGTGCCGCGCCGCGAAGCGACGAAACCTCACTGCCGTCGAAGACGATCGAACCCGAAGACAGGTCGACGAGACGGTTGATCATGCGCAAGAGCGTCGACTTGCCGGCGCCCGAGCGGCCGATCACGCCGACCATTTGACCCTGCGGGATGTCGAAGGTAACCGAACTTACGGCTGTCTTCTTGCCGAACTGGCGGGTTACACTCTTCAACTGAAACATTTCTAGCAGGTCCTCTTTCGGGGAGACCGGTCATCGGTATGACACCTGCCATATCGGCGCTTCATGAAAGCGAAATGTCAGTTTGTTGTAAGTTCTGTTACAGTTCACACCCGCGCGGGCTGGGTTAATCAAAAGTGAACGACATCGCGCCGGTGGGTGCCCGATTGGCCACCTCCCGCAAGATTGCCGCTTGAGATTCGGCTGGATCGAGGGCGGTCGCCAGATCGCGTCCTGGCACAGTAACGCCGTGCGATTCCTGGCTCTACGGTCCAGGCTCCAAGGTTGCCCCCGGAACATAGAGCGCGATCGGTCGGATCTCGTAGATCGCGGTGGGATTGCTGCGCCGCAGGTCGCGTGCCGCTGCGATTGCTGCGTCGAGCGTCGGAAAGTCCACGACGTAGAGGCCAAGGAGATGCTCTTTGGTTTCAGCGAAGGGGCCGTCCGTGACGATGCCTTCGCCCTTGCCCCTCAGCGTCACCGCTCCCTCAGCAGGGCCGAGCCGCGCGGCCGGTCCGAATGATTTCTGCTGAATGAAGCGATCATGCACCTGGAGTAGATCGGACATCAGGGCCGCATCCTCCTCCTCGCTCCAGGATTCGACGACGCCTGCCGTGTGATAAGCCAAGATCGCATAATACATGAACCGTCCTCCCGGACGTATTCCTGTCAGGTTTCGCCGATGGCTTCAATCGGTGTGGCGAGGTTCATGGGTTCAAGGCTACGCTCGAAATCAGGCCCAGGATGCTGCGACCTAACGCTAGGCCCGCGCGGTAATCCGGAAACTGCGCCTTTGAGTTCGCGCGCCGGACCACCGCCTTGTCCTAACGGTTGTCCAAAGTCAGCGACGGCGATGTCTAAGTGTATCTTTCCGGCATGAACGGGTCTCGGTGCAGGAGTGCGCTTCGTTGGCTCATTCATCACGGAGACACATGGTCCCATCACTTCGTTTCATGGAGCGGATGCGCTTCCGCCCTTGACTCGTCTTTATCGATCTTTTCTAACTTATGTTGTCAGACATCTTACATAAACGGGAACCCATTGCTGACGTTCAAACAGGAGGAATGCGTGAGGAAACTGGTTCTACAGCTCGCCGTCGGCGCTGCCGCGCTGGCGCTTGCCACCGCCGCGCAGGCAGGCGAGACGCTCGACCGTGTCATGAGCAAGAAGGCGATGGTGGTCGCCACCAATAGCGGGTGGCCGCCGCAGAGCTATCTCGACGACAGCAACCAGCTGGTCGGCTTCGACATCGATGTCTCCCGCGAGATCGGCAAGCGCCTTGGCGTCGAGGTCAGCTTCGAGACGCCGGACTGGGCGACCTTGACCGGCGGCCGCTGGCAGGGACGTTATGACGTCGGCGTCGGCTCCGTCACCCCCACCAAGGCGCGCGCCCAGGTCATCGACTTCGCCGGCATCTATTACTACAGCCCCTATGTCTATGTGCTGCACAAGGACAGCGAGGCGAAGTCTGTCACCGACTTGAACGGCAAGGTCGTCGGCGTTGAAACGGCGACGACATCGGAAGATTTCATTCGCCGGCAGTTGGAAATCGACGCGCCGGGGCTTCCGCCGATCGAATACAAGCTGGAACCGGGCGAGATCCGCACCTTCGCCGACTCCATGCTTCCCTTCGACGACCTGCGCCTCGGCAATGGCGTGCGCCTTGATGCGGTCATCGCGCCGGAACAGACCGCGCTCAACGCCATCAAGAACGGTTATCCGCTCAAGGTGCTTGACGGCGAGTACGCGTTCAAGGAGCCGCTCGTCGTTATCGCAGAAAAGACCGACCCTGAGTGGACGAAGAAGATCGGCGATCTCATCGACGAGATGAAGAAGGACGGCACGCTCGCAAGCTTTACCACCAAGTGGTACGGCAAGGACTACAGCGCCGACTGAGTTGGACAAGTCTGTGCGGCGGCAGTTCATGCCGCCCGCAACCCTTAATCGCTGTCTGCAGAGCGAGAGAACATGTCCTATCCCGACACCTACTACAAAAATACGATGGTCGACCGGAAGGTCAGACCAGTGCTTTCGGAAACCATCGAATGTGACACGGTCGTTGTCGGCGGTGGGCTTGCTGGTCTGACAACGGCGCTTCAGCTCGCACGCGCCGGGCAGTCGGTTGTGGTGCTCGAGGCCGAGAGTATCGGCTTCGGGGCTTCCGGTCGAAATGGCGGCTTCGTCAGCCCCGGTTTTGCGACCGGTGGCGAGAATATTGCTCGAATGGCCGGTGCCGAGGGGGCGCGGCAGATCCACCGCCTGTCGATCGAAGGCGTGGATTTTGTTCGCGATACGATCGCGGCGCTGAAGATCGAGAGCGCGCATGCGCAGCCCGGCATCACCAGCGTGCTGCGCTATGACGACGACGGCAGCATGAAGGCACATGCCGACGCGATGCGCCGAAACTACGGATATGAATTGGAATACTTCGACACCGATCATATTCGCGCGGTGCTGAAGTCGAAGCGCTATTTCCAGGGTCTGCGCGATCCCAAGGCCTTCCACATGCACCCGCTCAACTACCTTCGTGCGGTGGCAGAAGAGATCGAGCGGCTGGGTGGGCGGATCTACGAAGGCTCGGCGGCAACGGCGAGCATGCTCGATGGGGCCGAGAAGACGGTGTCGACCGCTGGCGGCCGCGTCAAGGCCCGCCAGGTCGTCTTCACGACCGGCGGCTATACCGGCGCGCTCAACGGCCGGCTGCAGCGGGCGTTCCTGCCGATCGCCACCTATGTGATGCTGAGCGAAGAAGCGCCGGACCTGATCCGTTCTGCCATCGCCACCCGCGACGCGATCGGCGACAACCGCCGCGCCGGGGACTATTACCGGCTGGTGGATGGGGGCAAGCGACTGCTTTGGGGCGGGCGGATCACCACGCGGGCAGCTTCGCCGGCGGCCCTTGCGGCCGAATTGCGGCGCGAGATGACAGGCACCTATCCGCAACTCAAGGAACTGAAGACCGAACTCGCCTGGTCTGGGCTGATGTCCTATGCACGCCACCTGATGCCCCAGATCGGCGAGATGCGGCCGGGTGTCTGGCATTGCACCGCCTTTGGCGGCCACGGGCTCAACACCACGGCGATCGGCGGCAAGCTGGTGGCCGAAGGCATTCTCGGACAGTCCGAGCGCTACAAGCTCTTCCGGCCGTTCGGTCTGGTCTGGGCCGGCGGCTATGCCGGGCTGGCGGTTGCTCAACTCACCTACTGGAAACTGCAGGCACAGGACTGGTGGCGCGAGCGCGCGGCCTGAACGCCGGAGATTTTGAGATGATTGGTCGTCTGATACTGACTTATCCGGATGTCGCGCGACGGTCCGGCATGTTTCTCATGCTGGCGCTCGTCACGCTGGCGATCTACGGGCTCGGCATCAGCCCCGCCTGGATTGGGCATCTGCTGCCGACTTCGGCAGGGTGGCTGGAAGCCAATCCAGCGCTCGGCCGGTTGGTCAGCGCCTTGATGGTCGCGCTGATCGCGGTAGCGAACTGGAAGGCTTTGCGGCAATTGCCGCGTAGCGGACAGGTGATCGGCGTCTGGGTCGAACTGTTCGTCCTGCTGATGCTGTTTTTCTACTCGTTCGATCTGTCCTTCGCCTTCATCGCCAAGAAGATCGGCTACCTGGTCTCCCAGGGCGTCGTCACGACGCTCTATATCTCGGTGATCTCGATCGCGATCGCCACCCTCATCGCGCTGGTCGGGGCAATTGCGAAGCTGTCGAAGAACGGCGTGATCTACGGTCTCGCGACCTTCTACACCTCGCTCTTCCGCGGTCTGCCCTTGTTGATGCAGATCTACATCATCTATCTCGGCCTGCCGCAGGTCGGCTACGTCATCGGCGCGGTGCCGGCGGGCATCCTGGCGCTGTCGCTCTGCTATGGCGCCTATATGACAGAGATCTTCCGGGCCGGGATCGAGAGCATCCCGCGCGGCCAGACGGAAGGCGCGACCGCACTCGGGCTTAGCCCGAGCCAGACGATGGCGCTGGTGATCATGCCGCAGGCGATGCGCGTCATCGTCCCGCCGACCGGCAACCAGTTCATCGCCATGCTGAAGGACTCTTCGCTCGTCTCCGTCGTCGGCGTCTGGGAGATCATGTATCTCGCCCGCACTCAAGGGCAAACCGAGTTCCGGCACATCGAGATGCTGATCACCGCCTCGATGATCTACTGGATCCTGTCGATCGGTCTTGAGTTTCTGCAGTCGCGTTTCGAGGCCCGCTTCGGGCGCTTCGATGTCCGCTGAGTACGGCGCACGCGAATTTCTTGGGGTGGAAAGCCTGAAGACGCCCGCCATTTACCCGGCCCGTTGTTGAGCTGGGTCGGGTGAGGCGGGCTCGTCTTGTTACAGGGTGTGCGGCTGTTGCGGAAACCCGCCGACATGGGTGCAGGTGCGCGCAGCGAGGTCGCGCCCGGCCTCCAGTCGCTCGATCAACGGGCGGCCTTGAAGGTGAGCCAGAATGAACCCGGCGATAAAGCTGTCGCCCGCGCCGGTGGTATCGACGACATCCACAGGACGGCTGCCGGTCGATACCAGTTCGGTTCCGTCGATTGCGAGCGAGCCGAGGGCGCCTCGCGTGACAACGGCCAGCTTAGCACCGCGAGAGAGGAAGCCATCAGCCAATCGTTCTGCGTCCTGATCGCCGTCGCCGCCGGACCCGAAGGCGATGTTGAGGCCCTCCACGCCAAGGTCGGCGGGGGCGGCGTTGACGGAGACATCCTGCGAGACGCTGACGCCCTCGGCTGCAAGTGCCCGGCGCAGCGCGCCGCCGTCGTCGAGCCAGCCGATATGCACGTGATCCATGGTCTTCAGGAGAGCGAGGTCTTCCGCGTCGGGTCGGTAGCCGGCACAGGCGCCGAAATCCTCATAGAGGAAGACACGGTCGCCATCCGGCGTGATGCCGATGTCGGTATAGGCGGTGTTGACGTCGCGCTCCTTGAGGCCGTCAAGCCGCACGCCGTTCTGCTCGAGAAGCTGCCGCACCTGTGTGCCGTCGCGGTCACGACCGACGGCGCCGAAGTAGAAAGATTGGTGTCCGAGAAGCGCCAACTGCACGGCGACATTGATCGCGTTACCACCGACATAGGTTTCCCCGACCGGCGCCTGGAAACGGTCGATGCAATTGTCGCCGACGGCAGCAAGGCGGAAAGTGGTCATGGCGTCTCCTGGCGGCGCATGGAAAGGTCGCGAACGCGTTTTCGCATCCGCGACCGTCGGGCGAACGATTACGTCTCGAATGCTCAGTAGGCAACGCGCTTGTAGTAGCGCCGCGTCGTCAGCGGGTGATTGCGCATGACCTCCAGGTGGGCACTGATGCGCTCGAGCACCGTTGCAAGCACGATCGGCGAGACGAGACCGCGCACGTCGGGAGAAAGGCCGGGGAGGGTAAACTCCGCCGTGTCGAGCACGGTGAGCTTGCTTGTGTAGCTAGGCACGAAGTTCTGAACGCGCTCGGCGAGCGGACGCATCGCATCTTCGCCCTTGAACAGGACGACGCTGACGTCCTGTTCGACCAGTTCGAGCGTTCCATGGAAGAAGTCGGAGGCATGCACCGGACGGGTGCGGATCCACTGCATCTCCTCGAGAATGCACATGCCGTAGTAGAAGGCTTCCGGCCACACGTTACCGGCGCCGGTGATGATGTGGTAGTTGGAGCCGGCAAGAACCTTCGCGAAATCCTCTGCTCGGGGTTCGAAGCTTCGCTTCACCTCCAGCAGCGCCTGCGGCAGGGTTTCGAGTTCACCCACAATCCGCTCGTAATTTTCGAGTTCCCCGCGGTGGCGCATGATCGAAAGCGCAATGAACAGCGATTGCAGAAAGAAGGACTCGCAGGAGGTGTCGTCTTCGGCGAAATTGACGAAGACGTGGTCTCCGCCATGGCCGAGTGGCGTGTCCCGATGCCCGACCAGCGTCAATACCGTCGCGCCAACCGCTTTTGCCTTCTCGAGCAGCGCCACGCTTTCCTTCGTGGTGCCGGAGAGGGAGGGAATGACCACGATGGACCTGGAATTCAGGTTTGCCGATCCGGAAAGGACGAGCTCTGCTGGCATGTCGATAAAGGTGGTAAAGCGGGACTGGCGCTGAAGAAGCTGGGCTGCCGGCTGCATCAGGATGGCGGCGCCTCCCGTTCCCGTGAAAAAGATGTTCTCCGCGCCGGCGGCGAGACAAGCCGCGATGGTGGTGTCCAGTTGCTGGCGCAGTGCGCCAGCGCCCGACTGGATGCGAAGAAATCTCTGTTCGTCGAAGTTCAGCATGGCACGCTTTCCCGGTGATTGCCTCGGTCGGCGGTCATGGCGTCCGCCGTTCTCCTTAATGTTGTAAGACAACTGACAACAATGCGAAGCGGTGTCAAGAGAGATATCTCGCCAGCACCGCTGCACCTCGCGATGCACGCCGAGTAGCAGCGAAAATCCGGTTGGCCGGAGGCGCACTTGACCTTCCAGAATTTGTCAGACAAGAACATCCTTGTGATTGTTCAACGGAGTGAGAGGAATTGGACGAACCCCTTCGTGATACGCGCACACTGGTCATTCAGCTCCGCGACCGCATCGCGGATCTGATTCGCGACGAAGGGCTCAATCCCGGCGACAAACTGCCAACCGAGGCGCAGTTGACGCAGCGCTTCAAGATCTCGCGTCCGGCGCTGCGCGAAGCGCTGAAGCTGCTCGAGCAGGACAGCATCATCTATGTCGAGCACGGCCGGGGACGGTTCGTCTCGGCGATGTCCGCCGTGCAGGTCGATCGCCCGATCACGGTCTTCGAAAGCGTCACGGACATGGCCCGGCACTATGGCTACGCCACGGCCAACAAGGTTCTTTCGGTGGCGGAGGAAGCACCCGACGCCACCACAGCTGAGCAGTTGCGGCTGCAGCCGGGCGAGCGGGTGATCCGTCTCGAACGGCTGCGGCTGCACAAGGACGAGCCGATCCTCTATTGCGTCGACTTCATCCCGCGCAGCATCATCCCGTTGCGCCTTTATGATGTCGATTGGACCGGTTCACTGCTCGATCTGCTGGACCAGCACAGGAGCAGGCCCAGGATGTCGGCCGCGATCGTCTCCGCCGTCATGCTTCCCGATGATGTGGTGGAGCGCAACGACCTGCGCGATTTCGGGCCGGCACTGCTGATCCGCGAGACCTGTTTCAATGCGGCCGGCTTGCCGGTGGTCTACGCGCTCGACTATCACCGCGGCAGCCATTTTTCCTTCAGCCTGGCGCGCAAGTGATCCGGCCGACGGTCTAGACTTGTCGGCAAATGGTCCGTGAACGGTGTCGGGCGGCGGCGAGCGGCCGTGTCACTTCTCCAGGCGTGTCGGGCTGAACTTCGAGGGATCGAGACCGACCGCCTCGAAGCCGTCCGGTGTTGTGGTACCGATGACGAGGTTCGCGGCGAGTGCGCCGAGCGCCGGTGAGGTCAGAATGCCGTAGCCGCCCTGGCCGGCGAGCCAGAAGAAATCCGGTCGGTCGCGGGCAAAGCCGATGACCGGCAACTTGTCGGGCGAGAAGCTGCGCATGCCGGCCCAGCTCTTGAAGATGCGGCGAACCGGTAGGGTCGTTGCCTCTTCGATGTAGTGCGCCGCCCAGGCGACGTCGATTTCCTCGGGCTGGACGTCGGCCGGCTCGCAAGGGGTGGCGTCGGCGGGCGAGGCGAGCAGCCGCCCACCCTCGGGCTTCATGTAGAAGTCTTCATCGATCTCGTTGATCTCCGGCAAGGTGAGCGCATCGATGCCTTCGGGGAGATCGACGGTGATCGCCGTGCGGCGATGCGGCACGATACCGACGGGGGCGACGCCGAACAGGTCCGCAACCGGATCGGCCCAACCGCCGGCGGCATTGACGATCGTCTTTGCGCCGACATCGCCGGCACTGGTCGTGAGCACCCAGCGATCGCCATCCCGACGTGGCGCCAGTACGTCCGAGCGTTCGACGATCGTGGCGCCATGCCGGCGGGCGCCCCTGACGTAACCCTGAACGAGGTTCTCGACTTCGATGTCCCAGAAATGCGGATCGTAATAGGCCGCGGCAACGTAGTCCCGCCGGAGAATAGGCACCCGTGCGATAACTTCGTCGACGGTCAGCCTTTGGATCTCGGCATTGGCGCGACTTTCCTCGGCGAAGACCTCTTCGAAGCGATCAGCCTTCTCGGCGTTGGCGATCATGACGCCGCCGCGCTGCTTGAGCAGCGCCACTTCGGAAAACCCCTCAGGCGGTTTGTCGAAGAAGGACTTGGAGATGGCCGCGAGCGCACAGACTTCCGGCGTGTTGTAGCGCAGCACGAATTCTGCGGCCGAGCGGCCGGTGCTGTGATAGCCGAGCCCTTCCTCCCGCTCGATCACCACCACGGAGCGATGTGGTGCCAGGAAATAGGCGAGTGACAGGCCGGCGATCCCGCCGCCAATGATCGCCACATCGTAGTCCCGCATGTCCTGCCTCCATTGGTTGTTGGCGGGACCATAGGCAAGCTGCCATCCGCGTTCAAATTTATAACCGGAAAGGTGGCTATCAATTCTGATGATGGTCAGGCTATCTCGTCGAGACAGTGGTCGAGGGGCTCGGTATCGGCGACATGGGAAAGAAAAGCAGCTTCCGCCGGATTGAGGATCGCGTTCGGGTTGGAAATGCGAAAGACGTCGGTCGTCGGCAGGTCGGTGTAGGGCGGCAACTGCCAGAGTTCGCCCTCTGCAACGGCTGGCGCCGCCAGGTGGTCGGGCAGCATGCCGATGCCGACATTGGAGGCGATCAGCCGCATCACCTCTTCGACATTGCAGGAGACGGCGCGGACCTGCTGGCCGAAAGACCCGACGGCACGCACCGCGGTCACCGAGTTCATGTGCTGCCCGCCAAGCACGTCGGCGATGAAGGCGATATAGGGATTGCCCCTGAGATCGTTGAAGTCGACGCCTTGAACGCCGAACAGCGGATGATCGCGGCCGCAGTAGAGCGCGTAGCGTTCGCGTACATGGAAGCGTTTGTTGAGCCAGTCGGGTATGTTGCCGTCGCAAAGGCCGATGGTCGCGACGTTTCGCTCGACGGCGCTTAGAACGTCCACCGTCGTCGCGACGGTGACCGATAGCGTCACCTTTGGGTGCAGACGGAAGAAACTTTCGAGCTTGCGGTCCCAGGCAGGGTTGTGGGCGTGGCTGACGGAGTGGATGTTGAGGTGGCCGGTGATCTCTTCGCCGGCAATCTCCAGAACGTTCGGCAGCCGGATCACGGCGGCGAAGATATCGCGGCATTGGGCATGCAGGCGGGCGCCGGCATCCGTCAGGTTGAAGCGCCCGGGGCGGCGGTCGATGAGCTTCTGGCCAACGGTCTGCTCCAATCGCTTCAACGCCATGCTGACAGCCGGCTGCTGCAGGAGCAGACGGTTTGCGGCGGCCGTGATGCTGCCTTCCTCGACCAGCACGACGAAGGTGCGCAGCAGATTCCAGTCGAGATTGTGGGCGAAGCGTTCGAGGCGGTCATTGGCCATGGTCGTGGCTTGCTTTGATCTCTGGCGTTGCACTGGCCATTCGCTCCACGGTGGTGGCCCGAAGGACTTGAGTTCTTGTCGTCATATTTCAGCGATTTTGCAACACGGGGTGCTCCCGGTCGGACGCGGGGCCATTCCCTGAACGCATGAGGCGGTGCCTCAATTTCGTTTGAAACGGCATGCACCCCTTGCGATAACATGAGCCGAATAATCCGATGGGAGAGAAACATGGCCGGCAAGACGCAATTTCAATGGGATGATCCGTTCCTCCTCGAAGATCAGTTGACCGAGGACGAACGTATGATCCGCGACACCGCGCGGGCCTATGCGCAAGACCGGCTGCAGCCGCGCGTCATTGACGCCTATCGCGAAGAATCGACCGATCCGGAGATCTTCCGCGAGATGGGCGAGCTCGGCCTGCTCGGCGTGACGGTCTCCGATACCTATGGCGGCGTCGGCGCTTCTTACGTCGCCTACGGCCTTGTCGCCCGCGAAGTCGAGCGCGTCGACAGCGGCTACCGCTCGATGATGAGCGTGCAGTCTTCGCTGGTGATCTACCCGATCTATGCCTATGGCTCTGAAGAGCAGAAGCAGAAGTATCTCCCGAAGCTCATCAGCGGCGAGTGGATCGGCTGCTTCGGCCTGACCGAGCCGGATGCCGGCTCGGACCCGGCCGGCATGAAGACCCGCGCCATCAAGACCGAGAGCGGCTACCGCCTCGTCGGCTCGAAGATGTGGATCTCCAACGCGCCGCTCGCCGATGTTTTCGTCGTCTGGGCGAAGTCGGAAGCCCATGGCGGCGCTATCCGCGGCTTCGTGCTCGAAAAGGGCATGAAGGGTCTTTCGGCGCCGAAGATTGCCGGCAAGCTGTCGCTGCGGGCCTCGATCACCGGCGAAATCGTCATGGACAATGTCGAGGTCGGCGAAGACGCGCTTCTGCCAAACGTCGAGGGCCTGAAGGGTCCGTTCGGCTGCCTCAACCGCGCCCGCTACGGCATTTCCTGGGGTGCGCTCGGTGCCGCCGAGTTCTGCTGGCATGCCGCGCGCCAGTATGGCCTCGACCGCAAGCAGTTCAACCGTCCGCTGGCACAGACGCAGCTCTTCCAGAAGAAGCTTGCCGACATGCAGACGGAGATCACGCTCGGCCTGCAGGGCTCGCTGCGTGTTGGCCGCCTGATGGACGAGGGCCGCATGGCCCCGGAAATGATCTCCATCGTCAAGCGCAACAATTGCGGCAAGGCGCTCGATATCGCCCGAATGGCCCGCGACATGCATGGCGGCAACGGCATCTCCGAGGAATACCAGGTCATGCGCCACATGGTGAACCTCGAGACCGTCAACACCTACGAGGGTACGCATGACGTCCATGCGCTGATCCTCGGCCGCGCCCAGACCGGCCTCCAGGCCTTCTTCTGAGCGGCACGATCATGGAAGCGCCGCTGAAGGGCATTCGTGTCCTGGAACTGGCCCGCATTCTCGCGGGCCCCTGGATCGGCCAGACGCTGGCCGATCTCGGTGCCGACGTCATCAAGGTGGAAAGCCCGGCCGGCGACGACACCCGCACCTGGGGCCCGCCCTTCGTCGCGGGCGAAGATGGCGAGACGCTCGACGCCGCCTACTTCCACGCCTGCAACCGCGGCAAGCGCTCCGTGGTGCTGGATTTCACCACGGAGGAGGGGCAGGAGGCCGTGCGCCGCCTTGCCGCCCAGTCGGATGTCCTGCTCGAAAACTTCAAGGTCGGCGGGCTCACCAAGTATGGTCTCGACTACGAGAGCCTGAAGAAGATCAATCCGAAGCTGATCTATTGCTCGGTCACGGGCTTTGGCCAGGACGGTCCCTATGCCCACCGCGCCGGCTACGACTACATCGTACAGGGCATGAGCGGCATCATGGACCTGACCGGTGAGCCCGATCGCGAGCCGCAGAAGATCGGCGTTGCCTTCGCCGATATCTTCACCGGTCTCTATGGCGTCATCGCCGTCCAGGCGGCGCTTGCCCAGCGCGAGCGCACCGGCGAGGGGCAGCAGATCGACATGGCGCTGCTCGACTGCATGACCGGCGTTCTCGCCAACCAGGCGCTGAACTTCCTGGTCTCCGGCAAAGCGCCGCGCCGGCTCGGCAATGCGCATCCGAACATAGCGCCCTATCAGGTCTTCCCGACATCGGATGGTCACCTGATCGTTGCGGTCGGCAATGATCGGCAGTTCGTGAAGTTCTGCACATTGCTCGACCGAGCCGATCTCGCGACCGACGAACGTTATCGGACCAACGCGCTGCGCGTGCAGAACCGCGACATGCTGACGCCTGAACTGGCAGCCGAAACCGCGAAAATCGAGCGCGACACGCTCTTGAAGTTGCTGGAAGATGCCGGCGTGCCCGGCGGGCCGATCAATACCGTTGCCGATGTTTTCGCCGATCCGCAGATCGAGCATCGGCAGATGCGGGTGGACACGCCGCATCCGGGCGCTGCCGCCGGCACCTCGCCGGGTGTCAGGACACCGATCCGCTTTTCGGCGGCCGAGCTTGCGCTGGACCGCGGCGTACCGCGGCTTGGAGAGCACACCGAGGAGGTGTTGGCAGAGATCGGGATGCAGGTCCCGAAGGCGGGCTAACGTAAGGTGACGCCCCGAAGGCGCTTGTTAAGACACCACCTGAGAAAATAGCAAAAAGCCCCGGAAATCCTGGAGATTTCCGGGGCTTTTCGTTTTAGGCCTTGAGTGCGCGGTTGAAGACGCGCGACAGCCGTTCGGCAAAAGCGCGCGGATCCTGCGGCTTGTCGCCATCGAGCACGCGCGCCTGGTCGAGCAGGAGTTGTACGGCGTCAGTCCGGAACGCGATATCGCCGGCGGGGCTGGCAGCCATCGCGGCGATCAGTGCGTGGTTCGGGTTGACTTCGAGGATCGGCTTGGCCGCATCGTCGAGACGGCCGGCGCCTTGCAGCATCTTTTCGAGCTGGCGATCGGGACCGTGCTCCGGCGCGACCAGGCAGACGGCGCTTTCCGTCAGCCGGTCGGACGTGCGAACATCGGAGACCGCCGCGCCGAGTGTTTCCTTGGCGAAGGCAACGAAATCGATGACCAGCTGGCTGGCCTTCGGCGCTTCTTCCTTGTCGCCTTCAGACTTGGCGATATTGCTGAGATCAGCCGCCCCTTGGGTGATCGACTTCAGCGGCTTGCCGTCGAAGTCCGGAGCCGAGGTCACCCAGAAGCTATCGACCGGATCGGTCAAGAGCAGCACTTCGATGCCGCGGGCGCGGAAACCTTCGAGCTGCGGCGAGGCCTTGAGCTGGCCGAGATTGTCGCCCGTCAGATAATAGATCGCCGACTGGCCTTCCTTCATGTCCTTGACGTAGTCGGCGAGGCTGCGCTGGCCCTCATCCGAGGTGGTGGTACGGAAGCGTGACAGAGCGATCAGTTGTTCGCGGCGCTCGTAGTCCTCGTAGATGCCTTCCTTCAGCACGCTGCCGAAGTTCTCCCAAACTTTGTCGAAGGTCTCCGGCTCGCTTTCCGCCAGCTTCTCGATTGCGGTCAGCACGCGGTTGGTGACACCCTTGCGGATACTCGCGAGCAGCGGGCTTTCCTGGATCATTTCGCGCGAGACGTTGAGCGGCAGGTCCGAGGTGTCGACGAGGCCGCGCACGAAGCGTAGGTAGCGCGGCAGCAATTCCGCCTCGTCGGTGATGAAGACGCGTTTGACGTAGAGCTTCATCCGGCCCTTGCGGTCCGGGTCGAAGAGGTCGAAGGGCTTCGAGCCGGGCACGAAGGCAAGTGCGGTATATTCGTGACGGCCTTCGGCGCGGAAATGCACCGTGAGGGCCGGATCGTCATACTGCCCGGCGACGCCACGATAGAAGTCGGTGTACTCTTCCTTGCTGATCTCGCTCTTCTGCTTGGTCCAGAGGGCGGTGCCGTCGCCGACGGAAACCGGCTCGGCCCCGGGCTTCTCGACGACCGAGATCGGCACCGGCACATGGCCGGACTGATCCTTGACGATGCGCTCGACCGTCCAGCGCGAGGTGTAGGTCTTAGCATCCTCCATCAGATGGAGCGTGATGCGCGTGCCGCGCGCGGGGGCATCGGCGAGTTCGGCGGCAGCAACGGTGTAGCTGCCCTTGCCGTCGGAAGACCACAGCCAGGCGTGTTCGGAACCGGCGCGGCGCGACACGACATCGACCTTGTCGGCGACCATGAAGGCGGAATAGAAGCCGACGCCGAACTGACCGATAAGCTGTGCGCCTTCCTTGCCCTGGGCGGCCTCGATGCGCTCCATGAAGGCCCGCGTGCCCGAGCGGGCGATCGTGCCGAGCGCTTCGACCAGTTCATCACGGCTCATGCCGATGCCGTTGTCGTCGACGACGAGACGGCTGTTTTCCTCATCGAGCGTCAGCGTGATGCGCGGGGTGGGGTCTCCGGCAAGAAGCTCAGGCGAGACGATCGCTTCGTAGCGCAGCTTTTCGCAGGCGTCCGCGGCGTTCGAAATCAGTTCGCGGAGGAAGACGTTCTTGTCGGAATAGACCGAATGCACCATCAAATGGAGCAGTCGCGCCACATCGGCTTCGAAGACATGTTTCTCTACGGACATTTCGGTTTCGCTCATCGCCTTGGCAACTCCTTGTGCTTTGCGCCCCAATTGGCAAGCTGCGTCCAGAATTTCAAGGGTCGTCTTGCACGGTACCCATTTCTGTATGATGCTGCACTGCGAAGGAACGCTGAAAACTGGCCAACGTATGCTCCTTCCACGGGGTCCAAGGCGACGGTTCGCTACGACGACAAATCGCCGTAACACTCCACTGTTATGCTCCTGCGACCTGAGCAGACGTTCTTGGGTCACCTATGTCGAGTTCATACCGCGGCTCTGCCACCCGTCTCTTTGACTAAAGTCAATGCGAGACGAATTGCATTGTTCTATTGGCTTCAAGCAGCGGGGCCGGCCTTCAATCGCACCGAGGAGTGGACATTATGCCCAAGCATTCCACCATCCCGACAATACCGACAATACCGACAATACCGACAATACCGACATTCGCCGATGCCTATTCCTATTCGCTCGATGCCTGGCAGCGCTCGGTCCTTTTTCTTGACGTGATGCGGCAGCGCGGTGCGCAATATGAGGAGCACCGGACGCAGACCGCTCCGAACGTGCTGGAGTTCGAGGCTCAGCTTGTCCGCGACGGACGCACACTCGCGCGGCCGGTGAACTATGCACTGGTGAGCATCGTTCCTCCCGACGGGGTCGCGATCGATCCGTCGAAGCGCCCCTTCGTCGTTGTCGATCCCCGTGCGGGTCACGGGCCTGGCATCGGTGGTTTCAAGGCAGACAGCGAGATCGGCGTGGCGATGAAGGCCGGCCATCCCTGCTATTTCATCGGCTTCCTTCCTGATCCGGTCCCCGGGCAAACGATCGAGGATATTGCTCTTGCCGAGGCCATATTCCTCGAAACCGTCATCGCTCGCCATCCGGATGCTGACGGCAAGCCCTGCGTGATCGGCAATTGCCAGGCGGGCTGGGCCGTGATGATCGTTGCTGCGCTCAGGCCGGAACTCTTTGGTCCGATTATCATTGCTGGAGCACCGCTTTCCTACTGGGCCGGCGTCAAAGGGCAAAACCCGATGCGCTATTCCGGCGGGCTCCTCGGCGGCAGCTGGCTGACGGCGCTGACCGGCGATCTAGGCGCCGGCGTCTTCGACGGCGCCTGGCTGGTTCAGAATTTCGAGAACCAGAACCCGGCCAACACGCTTTGGACCAAACAATACAATCTCTATTCGAAGATCGACACGGAGGCCGCCCGCTACCTCGGCTTCGAGCGCTGGTGGGGCGGGCACGTGACGCTGAATGCCGAGGAAATGCAGTTCATCGTCGATGAGCTGTTCGTCGGCAACAAGCTTGCGGCCGGCGAAATCCGAACGTCCGATGGCACGGCGATCGATCTGCGCAACATCCGTTCGCCGATCGTCGTATTCTGCTCGAAAGGGGATAACATCACCCCGCCGCAGCAGGCGCTCGACTGGATCCTCGATCTTTACGACAGCGTCGACGAGATCCGCGCCTACGGCCAAACGATCGTCTATACCATCCACGAGACCGTCGGACATCTCGGCATCTTCGTGTCCGCCGGGGTCGCGCGGAAGGAGCATGACGAATTCGCGTCCAACATCGACCTGATCGACGTGTTGCCGCCCGGCCTGTATGAGGCCGTGCTGACGCCGGCAGCCGGTGTGGACGAGGGACGCGAACTTCTCTCTGGTGAATGGCTGATGCGTTGTGAGGCGCGGAGGTTGGAGGACATCCGTGCGCTTGGTGGCAACGATATCGAGGATGAGCGGCGTTTCGCTGCCGCGGCGAAACTGTCGGAAGTCAATCTGGCGCTCTACCGCACCTATCTGCAGCCGGCGGTGAAGGCGGCGGTGACTCCGCCTGTGGCCGAAGCCATGCGCAGCATGCATCCCCTGCGCCTGCAGTATGCACTGTTCGGCCCGGACAATCCCTTCATGGCCTGGACGGCGGCTCTTGCAGAACAAGTGCGACAAAACCGCGAACCTGCGGCTTTAAACAATCCGTTCATTGCGTGGCAGGAGGCGCTGTCGCAGCAGGTGGTGGACGGCCTGGATGCCTGGCGACGGATGACGGAGTACGTGTCCGAGCAAACCTTCCACACAGTTTACGGCGCCCCGGCTCTTCAGGCGGCACTCGGTGTGGATGCCGCCCATGCTCCGCGCAAGGCAGCAAAGAGCCTGCTGCATCAGGAACTTGTTGACGCGCGGATCGCAGACCTTAGGGCCAGGATGGCGGAGGGTGGCACTTGCGAAGGTCTCGCCCGAGCGCTGATCTTCGTCGGCATGGCGCGAGGCGGTGCCGACGAACGCGGCTTTGAGGCGGTTCGGCGACTTCGACGCGCTCACCCGGATGCCAAGCAACTGGATCTCGCCACATTCAAAGCAGTGCTTCGGGAGCAGTATTTCATGCTGCTGATCGACGAGGATGCTGCCCTTGCGGCGCTTCCAAATCTGCTGCCCGAAGCGATCGAGGAGCGTCGCACCGCCTTCACTGCTCTTCGCGAGGTCCTCGATGCCTCCGGCGCGCTGACGGGTCTTGCGGCCGAGCGGCTGCAACGGGTGGCGGCGATGTTCCGGCTGGACAGCGAGCCTCCGGTGGCGATTAATGCTGGCAAGGCCGTCCGCAATCGTGCCGCATCCTGATCGAGAAGGAGCTTCGACATGTCCGAGGCAACCGCACTGCCGCTTGAGCAGTCCAAATACGATCTGCTGATTGCCACCGCGCGAGACGAAACGCCGGCGGTCACCATCGTCGCGCACCCTTGCGACGAAACCTCGCTGCGTGGCGCACTTGAGGCGGCCGAGACGGGACTGATCAAGCCCGTGCTCGTCGGCCCGGAAGCGAAGATCCGCAGCGTCGCTGCCGAACACCGGCTCGACCTCGGTAGCTACGAGATCGTCGACGTGCCGCACAGCCATGCGGCGGCGGCGAAAGCGGTGGCGATGATCCGCGAGGGCCTCGGCGAACTGCTGATGAAGGGCAGCCTGCATACGGACGAGCTGATGCGCGAGGTTGCTGCCTCCGCAACGGGACTCAGGACCGATCGGCGGATCAGCCATGTCTTCATCATGGATGTGCCGGGCCATGCCGAGACGCTGTTCATCACCGATGCCGCCATCAACATCTTCCCGGATCTCGAGGCCAAGCGCGACATCGTGCAGAACGCCATCGATCTTTGGGTCACGATCGGTCTTGGCGAGCCGCGCGTCGCCATTCTTTCGGCTGTCGAGACCGTGACGACGAAGATCCCATCGACGATCGAGGCGGCAGCACTTTGCAAGATGGCCGAGCGCGGCCAGATCACCGGCGGCCTGCTCGAAGGCCCGCTTGCCTTCGACAATGCGATCGACCCGGAGGCAGCACATATCAAGGGCATAAAGTCTCCCGTTGCCGGCCGGGCGCAGATCCTGGTGGTACCCGATCTTGAGGCCGGCAATATGCTGGCGAAGAATCTCACCTTCCTGTCCCATGCCGACGCCGCCGGCATCGTCCTTGGCGCCCGCGTGCCGATCGTGCTGACGTCGCGGGCGGACTCCGTGCGCACGCGTCTTGCCTCCTGTGCCGTGGCCTCGCTCTACGCGGCGCGGCGGCGGGCGACGCAAGTCGCGGCGGTGTAGCCATGGACGCGCTCCTCGTCGTCAACGCCGGATCGTCCAGCCTGAAGTTTCAGGTTTTCGGGATCACGGATGCCGGTCTAGAACGCCGGGTGAAGGGGCAGATCGGGGGCATCGGCACGCGTCCGCGCCTTCAGGCGAAGGCGGCCGACGGAACTGTGCTGATCGATCGAAACTACGAAGCCGACGTCGTCTCCGATTTGCCGGCGGCCATCGCGGCGGCGCGGGACTGGCTGTTGACCCTTCAGGGCTTCACCCTGCGTGCGGTTGGCCACCGGGTGGTGCATGGCGGGCCCGACTATGCCGAGCCGGTGCTCATCGACGCGACAGTGCTGGATCGTCTGGCGGGTTACCAAGATCTCGCGCCGCTGCACCAGCCCAACAACCTCGCGCCGATCCGCCAGGCCATGGCGATCAATCCGGATGTGCCGCAGGTCGCCTGTTTCGATACCGCCTTCCATCACGGCCACCCGAAAGAGGTGAACTGCTACGCCATGCCGCGCAGCTTCTATGACGAAGGCGTTCGGCGCTATGGCTTTCACGGCCTCTCCTACGAATACATTTCGGAGCGCCTGCGCGACGTGGCGCCGGAGGTGGCGGGTGGCCGTGTCATCGTTGCGCATCTCGGCAGTGGCGCCTCGATGTGCGCCCTCAACAACGGCCACAGCATCGAGAGCACCATGGGCTTCACCGCGCTCGACGGCTTGCCGATGGGAACGCGGCCTGGCCAGCTCGATCCGGGCGTCGTGCTTTACCTGATCCTCCAGCGCGGCATGAGTGCCCAGGCCGTTTCGGATCTGCTCTATCATGAGGCAGGTCTGAAGGGGCTCTCCGGTGTGTCGAACGATATGCGCGATCTTCTCGCAAGCGAGGACCCGCATGCCAAACTCGCGATCGATCACTTCCTCTATCGCAGCGGGCTCAATGCCGGGATGCTTGCGGCCGCGCTCGGCGGCATCGACGCTTTCGTCTTCACGGCGGGCGTCGGCGAGAACTCCGCTCAGATCCGTGCCCGCATCGCGGACAACCTCACCTGGCTCGGCGCGGAACTCGATCCGGCCGCGAACGAGGCGGGTGCCACGCTGATCTCCACGCCTTCAAGCCGCGTCGCGCTCTACGTCATCCCAACCGACGAGGAACTGATGATCGCGCGCCACACGCTGGCGCTCCTTCGAACTCGTGCAGCCTGATCCATCGGAGACAATCCATGTCCATTCCTGTCGCCAAGGCCAAACTTCTGGATGGCCGCAAAGGTCTGATCGTTGGCATTGCCAACGATCGGTCGATCGCCTGGGGCTGCGCCCGCGCCTTTCGCGCCTTCGGGGCGGAAGTGGCCGTCACCTATCTGAACGACAAGGCAAAGCCCTATGTGGAACCGTTGGCGCGTGAAATCGAAGCGCCGCTGTTCCTGCCGCTCGACGTGGCCGTTCCGGGCCAGATGGAAGCCGTGTTCGAGGAGATCGAAAAGACCTGGGGGGAGCTCGATTTCCTCGTGCACTCGATCGCCTTTTCGCCGAAGGATACGCTCGGCGGCCGCGTGGTCGACGTGCCGCGCGAGGGGTTCCTCAAGACCATGGACATCTCCTGCTGGTCATTCATCCGCATGGCGCATCTGGCCGAGCCGCTGATGAAGAATGGCGGCACGCTTTTCACCATGACCTATCATGGCTCACAGGTGGTGGTGGAAAACTACAACATCATGGGTGTGGCCAAGGCGGCGCTTGAAAGTGCGGTCCGCTACCTGGCAGCCGAACTCGGCCCCAAGGGCATCCGGGTCCACGCGATCTCGCCGGGGGCGCTTGCGACGCGCGCCGCTTCCGGTATCCCGGAATTCGACGCGCTGCTCGAAAAGACGAAGGTCAAGTCGCCGTCGCGCGAACTCGTCGACATCGACGATGTCGGCGTTGCGACGGCCTTTCTGGCGCATGACGCCGCCCGGCTGATAACGGGGCAGGTGCTCTATGTCGACGGTGGCTACCACATCATCGACTAGCTGCTGGCTGACCGGCCGGTGCCTGCACGGGTCAGATGTTGCCCATGCAGAGATATTTCATCTCGAGATAGTCTTCGAGGCCGTGGCGGGAGCCTTCGCGGCCGATGCCCGATTGCTTGATGCCGCCGAAGGGCGCGGCTTCCGAGGACATGCGGCCGGTGTTGATGCCGACCATGCCGTATTCCAGCGCCTCGGCCACGTGCCAGACCCGCTTCAGGTTCTCGGCGTAGAAATAGGCGGCAAGCCCATAGATCGTGTCGTTGGCTTCGGCGATCACCTGCTCGGCCGTCTCGAAGCGGATGATCGGAGCGATCGGGCCGAAGGTTTCTTCCTGCGCGACCCGCATGTCGGTCGAGATGCCGGTCAGGACGGTCGGCTCGAAGAAGGTGCCTGACGCGCCGATTCTGTGGCCGCCAGCGCGCACCTTGGCACCCTTGGAAACGGCGTCGGTGACATGGGCCTCGATCTTCTCGATCGCATGCTTGTCGATCATCGGGCCGATGGTGATGCCCGGGGTGAAGCCGTCGCCGACGGTGAGCTCGGCAACTCGGCTGACAAATTTCTCGGCAAAGGCGTCATGCACGCCGGACTGCACATAGATGCGGTTGGCCGAGACGCAGGTCTGGCCGGCATTGCGGAATTTCGCCTGGATGGCGCCGTCCACAGCCTCGTCGATGTCGGCGTCGTCGAAGACGATGAAAGGGGCGTTGCCGCCAAGCTCCAGGCTGACCTTCTTGATCTGGTCGGAGCATTGCCGCATCAAAAGCCGCCCGACCTCGGTCGAGCCTGTGAAGCTGATCTTGCGCACCTTCGGGTTGCTGCAGAGCTCGCGGCCGATCGCGGCACCTTCCGAGGCATAGAGCAGGTTGACGACGCCCGTAGGGAAACCGGCCTTTTCGGCGAGCACGAACATGGCGCCGGCAACGAGCGGGGTCTGCTCGGCGGGCTTCAAGACGATGGTGCAGCCGGCGGCAAGGGCCGGCGAGATCTTGCGGGCGACCATCGAAGCCGGGAAGTTCCACGGCGTGATGGTGCCGACGACGCCGACCGGTTGCTTGATGACAAGCATGCGGCGGTCGTTGGCCGGTGCCGGGAAGGTCTCGCCATAGATGCGCTTCGCCTCTTCCGCGTACCATTCGACATAGGCCGCGGCGTGCAGCACCTCGCCCTTCGATTCCGCAATCGGCTTGCCCATCTCGGCGGTCAGGATCGCGGCGAGATCGTCGGCATGTTCCACGATCAGGTCATGCCAGCGCCGGAGCACCGCGCTTCTGTCCTTGGCGGGTTTTGCCGCCCAGAGAACCTGGGCCTCTGCCGCGGCTTCGATCGCCCCATGCGCCTCTTCGATCCCCATGTCCGGAAGGGTCGCCAGCAGCTCACCGGTCGAGGGGTTGAAAACGTCGAAGGTTGCGCCGGCCCAGCCTGCGGCGGCATGTGCAATGGTGTGTAGCGGCGCGAACAGTTCGGCGGCGCGCAGGTGCTTGGTCAAGGCGGGGGTCAAGGTCATTGGCGGGCATCCTCCGGCGATGGTCCGCCGGGAGGCGGCAGACCCGCTTTTGCTTGTTATTGCGGGTGCCGATCGACGTCGGCACCCGAGCTTCACGCGTCTGAATAGACGCGCTAAGTCGCTGTAGCACTTTGAATTGCTGCATAATTTTGTCCTCAAGTCGATCCCGATTTGAGGAATTATGCACCGGGCAACCGCGTTAGCGGTCGCCTGGTCGGGCGTCAACCACGCGCCGCGAGGATCGACGCTTCGAGAATGTCGAGCGCTTCGGCGAAGACTTCGTCCTGGATGGTGATCGGCGCCAGGAAGCGAATGACGTTGCCATGCACGCCGCAGGTCAAGAGGATCAGTCCCTTTTCCAGCGCGATCAGGCGAACCTTGTTGGCGAAGTCGGCGCTCGGCAGGTTGGTCTTCACGTCGTTGAACTCGACGGCATTCATGAAGCCGGGGCCGCGGATGTCGACGATCTCGGGTGCCTGTTCGCGGATGGCGGCAAGGCGCTGCTTGAGCCGGCCGCCGAGCTGCTCGGCGCGTTCGCACAGCTTCTCTTCGGCGATGACATCGAGCACCGCATGGGCGGCGGCGATACCTAGCGGGTTGCCGCCATAGGTGCCGCCAAGGCCGCCGGGGGCCGGCGCATCCATGACTTCGGCGCGGCCGGTGACGGCGGCGAGCGGGAAGCCGCCGGCAAGGCTCTTGGCCATGGTGATGAGGTCAGGCGCAACGTCGTGATGGTCCATGGCGAACATCTTGCCGGTGCGGGCAAAGCCGGTCTGGACCTCGTCGGCGATCAGAAGGATGCCATGCTGGTCGCAGATTTCGCGCAGCGCCTTCATGAAAGCGGCGGGCGCGGGGTAGAAACCACCTTCGCCCTGCACCGGCTCCAGGATGATCGCGGCGACACGGCCCGGATCGACATCGGCGGCAAAGAGCTTCTTGAGTGCTGCGAGCGACTGTTCGGTAGTAATGCCGTGCAGTTCGATCGGGAAGGGGGCGTGGAAGACGTCGCCCGGCATCGCGCCGAAGCCGACCTTATAGGGAACGACCTTGCCGGTCAGTGCCATGCCCATGAAGGTGCGGCCATGGAAGCCGCCGGAAAAGGCGATGACCGCCTGGCGACCGGTCGAGGCGCGCGCGATCTTGACGGCATTTTCGACAGCTTCGGCACCGGTGGTGACGAAGATCGTCTTCTTGGCGAAGTTACCGGGCGTCAGCGCGTTCAGGCGCTCGGCGAGGTGCACGTAGGATTCGTAAGGCACGACCTGATGGCAGGTATGGGTGAAGCGATCGATCTGCGCCTTGACCGCCTCAATGACCTTGGGGTGACGATGGCCCGTGTTGACGACCGCAATGCCGGAGGCGAAGTCGATGTAGCGATTGCCTTCCTTGTCCCAGATCTCCGAGTTTTCCGCGCGATCGGCGTAGATCTGGGTGGTCATGCCGACGCCGCGGGAGATGGCGGCGTTCTTGCGGTCGGTGAGGCTGGTCATGGCGCGTTCCTGTCACGTCTGGAGCTAATATATTGCATTTTTTCTGCAAGTTTATTCTGGAAGTGGTACACCTTTCACAGTCGATTGCAAATCAAATTTGGTGATCGAGACAACACGGGCGCTGATGCGGCGTCCTTGTCAGATCTCAATCGCGACGGGTAAGGTTGCGGACACGTCTGAACTGCACGGATTCGTGCAGCGCCGGCGGGCGGTAAAGGGAAGTTGGAATGGGCGCTGTGCGCTACAAGGTTGCCGAGGCGGCGCGTCTGGCGGGGGTCTCCGCTTCGACTCTGAGGTTATGGGAGACGCAAGGGTTGGTCGTGCCCGAGCGCTCGCCGACGGGACATCGGCAATATACGGAGGGAGATCTTGCCCGGCTGAAGCGCATCGCCTGGTTCCGCGTCGAACGTGGGCTGAACCCGGCCGCGATCCGCGAGGCGCTGGAGGCGGAAGGTGCCGGGGACGACGCTGTTTCGAGCGCGGGCGAGGGCGGCGACAATCAGGTCGGCCGCAAGCTCAGAAGCTTGCGGCACGCGGCAGGAAAGACGCTCGAGCAGGTTGCCGGCGACATCGGCATCGCCGCATCGGTGCTCTCGACGCTGGAACGCACCTCGCAGGGTGTCTCGGTGGCCGTCCTGCACAACATCGCGGAATACTTCGGAACCACCGTTTCCAGCCTCTCCGGCGAGGAGGAAGCGGATGCGCGGGCCGTGGTGCGAGCCGGCGAATGGCGGACCTGGCCGCGCACGACGCCCGGCGTCACCGTGCAACTGCTGGCCGACGGCCGCAACCAGATGGATTGCCACCGCTTCGTGCTGGAACCGGGGGCTTCCAGCGAGGGCGCCTACCGGCACGAGGGCGAGGAGTTCGTCTATGTTCTCTCGGGCCGGGTTGAGTTCATCCTCGACAGCGACCAGTTCTACGACCTCGGCGTCGGCGACTCGCTCTATTTCGAGAGCAAGAGGCGCCATGCCTGGACGAACCGGCACGACGGTGAAACCGTCCTTCTTTGGGTCAATACGCCACCGACATTCTAAGCCCCCGGCCGACTTGAGGCGCTTTCGTTTCTGAAACAATACAAGGGCTTGCGGCCTCGGCCCGGCGGCGGTGACCGGCGCCTCGGTCGTCACGGTCGACCGCCCGCAGGCGAGCTCGGCGCGCTGCCGCCATTCCAGCGGTCAAAGTTTGGCCCTATTCGACCCTAGAGTTTTAGGGGCCGCCTTCAATGCGTCGTGCGACCGATCAGACCTTTCACGCTTCTCTTGAAGCAAATGGCAACCTTGCGGCAAAAATCGTAGCTGACCAGAGAGTTGGCTCCACAAGGAACAGGGCCCGCAAGGGTCGGAACTCCGAGGGGATGTTCAATGTTGAATACGCGCGACCGTCAGTTGGACGGGTTGCGGGCCGCTGCCGTTTCCATGGTTCTTTACGCGCATTTTTTTGCCGCGGACGATTCCCATTGGGGACACATCGGTGTGCGGCTGTTCTTCATTCTCAGCGGCTTTCTGATCACGCGGCTATTGCTCGACGCCCGTTCCGCCGCTCAGTTCGAACCGGCGACGGCTCTCAGATCCTTCTACGCGCGTCGCGCCTTGCGTATCTTCCCACCCTATTTCGGCATGCTGGGCGTCCTGTGGCTGTTCAACCTGGAGGGCGCCAGGGAAGGCTGGGTCTGGCACGCGCTTTACCTCTCGAACTTCTGGTACGCGGTCAAGGACGCGTGGACACCGTGGGTGCTCTGCCACACCTGGAGTCTCAGCATAGAAGAGCAGTTCTATATCGTCTGGCCGCTTCTCGTTCTGCTGACGCCGCGCCGTCTGCTCGGGCGGCTTTGTGTCGGTGTGATTGCCTGTTCGCTGGCCTACCGCTTCTATTGGCCGCTGACAGGCGCCCCCTCGCTCGCGCGCGATCTGCTGCCGCCGGCCTCGATGGATGCGCTGGCGGCGGGTGCCCTCCTGGCCGTCCACCGATCGCATGTCACAGCCTGGCCGCGATGGATGGCGGCCAGCTGGCTGCCGCTTTCCATCCTGTCGCTCGTCCTCCTTTGGGCGCGCTCGACTGCAATGGGGCCGGTGCCCGATTGGCTGGTGTGGATCGGCCTTGAAGTTTCGCCCCTGGTTCCGCTTGCAATGTTGGTGGGCAGCGCCTCCGCCGGGTTCCGCAACGATTTCGGCAGGCTGCTCGAACTCCCGCCGCTGACGGCGCTCGGGCGCGTCAGTTATGGCGTCTACCTGTTTCATCCGGTCGTGTTGGCGCTGGTCGTCAAGGCGCAGGCGTGGATACCGGTCAATGTTTCCGAACAGGGCTTCGGGCGTTTGCTCGTTGCCGGTTCCGCCACTTTGGTCGTCGCGGCCGTCTCCTGGCTCGCCTTCGAGAAACCGCTCAACGCCCTGAAACGGTACTTCCCCTACCTTCGCGCGGGCGGCCGGCGGAGTAGATCGGCCCCAAATGCCGGAAGCTCTGTCAACTGGCTGCAGGGGAAAAAGGGTGAGCGGCCGCAGCCGACCTATCGCACGGACGCCGCTGGCAGGGAAAATGCGCTCCATGCTTCAGATCTGCAATAACGTTCGAGAATGCCCATGACCGTTCCGTTGGTTTCCGTCCTGCTGCCCGTCTACAACGCCGAGCCCTATCTGGCTGCGGCGCTTGAGAGCATTCTGAAGCAGGATTATCGACGGCTGGAGATCATCGCTATCGACGACGGTTCGCGCGATCGTTCGCTGGAAATCATGCGACGCTATCAGCAGGCGGACGACCGCATCACCATCGTCTCGCGCGAAAATCGCGGTCTGATCGCGACCTTGAACGAAGGCCTCACGCTGGCGAAGGGCGACCTCATTGCCAGAATGGACGCGGACGATATTTCCTATCCCTCGCGACTGTCACGCCAGGTGTCGCTGTTCCAGCGGCAGCCGGAGCTTGCGCTGTGCGGCTCGGGTATCGACACGCTGCTTGGCGACCGTATCATCCGCGGCACGCCCAACCCGATCTATCAGCCGGCGAGCCTGCGGGCGCTGTCGAAGTTCTTCACGATCTTCATCCACTCGACCGTCGTCTTCAACAGGCGCGTCATCCCGCAGGATATGCTGACCTATGATGCGCATTACGTGCATGCGGAGGATTTCGATCTCTTCCGAAGGGTTGCCGAGCGTTTTCCGGCTGTGATGATCGACGAGGCGCTGATCGCTTACCGCATTCACGGCAACAGCGTTACGAACACGCATAAGCGCCAGATGCGCCGCACGCATTTGCAGATCGTCGGCGAAAATCTCGAACGCGAAGAGCTTTGCGACGGTCCCTCTGCCTTGAATGATATCGGCCTCGCAGTGACGTCGGAAACGATAGGGCGTGCCGCTGCGTGTATTCTCTCGCTTGAGGCCAGGGTCTCGGCGCTTCCTGCGGAAACCCGCGCCGGATACGAGGCGGGCGCGCTGAATTTCTTCTATTTTCTCTATCAGCTCGTCAGCGACGAGCGGCGGCCGGAACTCACCCACGAGTTTTTGACGCAGACGAGAAAATGGGGGCTCATCCGTCGCCGGGAACGATATGGCCTAATCGCCGGCGCTCGAGTGCCATGGTGCAGCCGCATGACGTTGGCTGCTTCAAGCCGGCTGGATGCTGTGTCGCGGTATCTGCAATCCGTGCCTGCGACGAGCGTCCTTCCGCAGCAAGGGATGCGCTAGCATGACCGTCGAGGGCCTGAAGTGGACAGCGGCGGAACGCAGCGACATGGTGGAGACGCCACGGTCGCCGTCGCCCCCCGCACGCAACGCGCTTTTCGCAAGCTTTATCGTCTGCACGCGCAATCGTGCGGCGGCGCTCGAGACCTGCATTCGATCGATCGAGACAGTTTGTGGCACCCATGCTGCCGGCCGGTGCGAGTTGATCGTTGTTGACAACGGTTCGACCGATGACACGCCTGAACGCATTGCCCGGATGGTTTCCGCTTCCCCGCTGGCAATCACGCACCTCATCGATACCCGACCGGGCCTCGCTGCCGCGCGCAACACGGCCATGGCACGCGCGCGTGGCGGCATTCTGGTTTTCATCGACGACGATTGTCAAATCGACACGAACTATCTGGCTGACCTGGAGCGCCACTACGCAAGCGGCGAAAGCGGAATCATTCGCGGCGGCCGCGTGGAACTCGGAGATGCCAGAGACCTGCCCTTCACGATCAAACGATCGAACGCGCGTGAGCGGTTGACGTGTGACATTCATCCGGGTGGCTTCGTCTTGGGCTGCAACATGACGATGCATCGCGAGGTTGCGCTGCGTGTCGGGGCATTCGACGAACGCTTCGGCGCCGGCACCTCCCTGCAGTCGGCCGAAGACACCGACTATCTGCTGCGCGCCTACAGGCTCGGTATCCCGATCGAATATGTCCCCGACATGCTCGTCTTCCATCACCACGGCCGACGCACCCGCCTGGCAATCGAGAGGCTTCACCGCAACTACAGTTTCGGCAACGGCGCGCTTTGCATGAAGCATATCCGCACGACACCATGGTTGCTGCGGCATTTCTGTTGGACCGTCCGGTCGGCTATCAGGGAAGTCTTCGGCGGCCCCCGGTTCGACCCCGTCCTGCACCTGTCGCATTGGCCAATCGTTTTCATGAACCTGCTCGGCGCTCTCAAGTTCATGAGCCTGTCCGTCGCCGAGCGGACAACGGGCCCGGTCGAACAACGGGCCCGAGAGCAACTCCAGCGCTGAGGACGGCCGCGATGTTCAGAATTCTCTTGCCGAGCCTGCAGCTGTTGCGCAATGCACTGGATGGCCAGATGCGTCTGCTTCCGCTCGTGGTGGTCCTCGGCCTCTGCAGCGCGGCACTGGAGGGCGTCGGTATCGGCCTCATCATTCCCATGCTGGGCATTATTGCCGGCGACCAGGATCCGGCGGCACTGAGCGGCGTCTCCTCTCTTTTCCAGCAGGTCGGATCGGGACTGGACGATCGCGAAAGGCTGATCGTCATCGCCGCTGCTGCCTTTGGGCTGATCTGTCTCAAGAACGTCCTGGCTTTTGCCAACACGGTGCTTGCAACCTTCATCTACGGCAAGGCTGGCCACGCGATCCGAAGCGCACTGTCGGGTCAGTTGCTGCGCATCGGCTACCCGTTCTTCATGAAGGAGAATCCCGGGCGCTTGCTCAACATCATTTCGAACGAGTCCTGGCGAGCATCCGACGCGATACAAACCGTACTTGCTGCCCTTGTGAATGGCGCGGCCGCCGTCATCCTGCTCGCGTTCCTGCTGCTGTTGTCCTGGCAGATGACGTTGTTTGTGGCGCTCGGCCTCGTTCTCGTGCAGCTCGTACACTACGTCCTGTCTGCAACCCTCACGGGGCCGAGCCGCGATGTCACCTCCTTCAACGGCGAGCTGGCGGCACGCATGCTCCACCTGGTCCACGCCGGCCGCCTGATCCGGATATTCGGGCAGGAGGCGCGGGAGAAGGCCGCGTTCGATGGGGCGTCGGATTCGGTCAGGCGCGCCGCCTTCGCACTACAGGCCCGCCAGGGCATGCTGCCACCGCTGACCGAGACGCTCCACTCCGCTCTCTTCCTTGGAGTGGTCGTCAGTGCCTGGTCTGCCGGCATCAGTTTTCCTGTGATCGTTGCCTTCGTGGTTCTGCTCTATCGTTTGCAGCCGCATGTGCGTGCCTTGCAATTGTCCTGGAGCCAGATCCAGGGCTGGAGCGGATCGCTGGAGGAGGTGCATTGGTTGTTGGACTCGTCCGGCAAGCCGCGGCCGCCGGAGGGGAGGGAGCCTTTCAGCGGGCTGCGGCAGCGGCTGAGATTTGATGACGTCACTTTCCGCTATCCGAGCTCGGGTTCCCGAGACGTCGTGCTGCAGTCGGCGGCGTTCGAAATCCCAGGCGGCCGTTCGACGGCGCTTATTGGCCGGTCCGGTACCGGCAAGACGACGATCGTCAATCTGCTATGCCGCTTCGTCGAGCCGGATGAGGGAAACATTCTCGTCGACGATGTCCCGCTGAACCGGATCGACCCGGTGCAATGGCGAAGCCGGATCGCGCTCGCGAGCCAGGACCTGGAACTGGTTGATGGAACGATCCTGGAGAACATCACCTATGGCCGGGAGGCGACCACCGCAGCCGAAGTGGAGCATGCGGCCAGGATGGCCGAAGCGCATGGCTTCATCGAAGGCTTGCCGCAGGGCTATCAAACCGTCGTCGGCTATCGAGGTGCCAGCCTTTCGGCCGGGCAGCGACAGCGGGTCGCGCTCGCCAGGGCCCTGGTGCGTGATCCGGATATCCTGATCCTGGACGAAGCCACCAACGCGGTCGACGGGCTATCGGAAGCGGCCATCGTCGAGACGCTGAAGTCGAGAGCGGGACGTCGCACGACGATCGTCATCAGCCATCACCGCAGCACGATCTCGTTCTGCGACGAGGTCGTCATTCTCGGCGGCGGCCAAGTGAAAGGTCAGACAGCTTTCGCCGACGTGGCCGCCTTGAGCATGGATCAGCTTTACGAGCACGAAACCGCGAAAAGGCGGCGGGCTTGAGGGGGGCCTTGTCCCCGTTGTCTCCAGTTCGCTTGGCCGATCCCAGCCTTCGATGATCGAAACGAAATCGGCGCGCGGCCGTATGATCACGGGCCGCGCCGGTTTGTTTCTCATAGGAATAGGCCGCCCGCTTCCCGTGGTCTCAATGATGTAAGCGGAAAGCGGGCGGGTTCTCGGAATCAGGCTGCCGCGTAGCGCTTTGCCATTTCCGGCAGTCGCAGCGTGCGGATCTTGGAGGCCTTGCCGGCGGTGCGGAAGGCTTCGAAGCGCTCCTTGCAGACCTCGGTCATCAGCGCGGTTGCCGGCTTCAGGTAGTTGCGCGGGTCGAAATTCTCCGGGTTTTCGGCGAAGTTCTTGCGGATCGTGCCGGTCATCGCGAGGCGCAGGTCGGTGTCGATGTTGACCTTGCGCACGCCAAGCGGGATCGCCTTCTGGATTTCAGAGACCGGAACGCCCCAGGTCGGCTTCATCTTGCCGCCATAGGTGTTGAAGAGATCCTGAAGATCCTTCGGCACCGACGACGAGCCATGCATGACCAGATGCGTGTTCGGCAGCTTCTTGTTGATCTTAGCGATCGTCTCGATCGACAGGATGTCGCCATCGGGCTCGCGGGTGAACTTGTAGGCGCCGTGGCTGGTGCCGATGGCGACGGCCAGTGCATCGACACCGGTCTTGGTGACGAAATCGAGCGCCTGGTCCGGATCGGTCAGTAGTTCCTCGCGCGACAGCTTGCCTTCGAAGCCGTGGCCGTCTTCCTTGTCTCCGGCGCCGGTCTCGAGGTTGCCGAGGCAGCCGAGTTCGCCTTCGACCGAAACGCCGGCCGCATGCGCGATCTTCACGACCTCTGCGGTGACGGCGACATTGTATTCATAGCTGGCGACGGTCTTGCCGTCCTTTTCGAGCGAGCCGTCCATCATGACGGAGGTGAAGCCGTTGGTGATGGCCGAGATGCAGGTCGACGGCTGGTCGCCGTGGTCGAGGTGCAGACAGACGGGGATATGCGGGTATTCCTCGGCAGCACCCAGGATCAGGTGGCGCAGGAACGCATCACCCGCATAGGAACGGGCGCCGCGGCTTGCCTGAAGGATCACCGGACTGTCGGTGGCATCGGCGGCGCGCATAACGGCCTGAATGTATTCGAGATTGTTCACATTGAACGCCGGCAGCGCGTAATCGTTCTCCGCCGCATGGTCGAGCAGTTGCCGCAATGTGATCAATGCCATTCGGTATTCTCCCTTGGTGCTCGGCGCAGCCTTCCCGGTGCGCCACAAAAACAATCCGGCTTGAAGCGCCGCATGAACATCATCGCAGGCAAGCGATGGCCGGAATTTCCGTGCGGCGTGACAGCGCGCGCGAATTGGTCGCGCCCACCGAAGTCAGGCGCACAATAGTTCATCGAAGTGGTTTGACAACCGGGCAAAAGGCAGGTTGCCAGAGGTCGAAACGCGCTTCAATCGATTTTACTGTGGACTGGATGCAACACCTTTCCGGTGAACTGGTTTCACTTTCTGGTGGTGCCTTTGAGGGGAGGAAGGCAAGAGTCGCATTTGCGACCGGTGCGTGTATATTTCGTACTGCACACCATGCCGGTCGAGTGCGCGGTGGAAACAGTCTGTCTACATGAAGTGAGGGGTTCGCAAGAAGATTGCGGCGAACGGCGCCATTCTTTGCGCACATTACGTAAACTGCCGGAAAAATTCACAAAGTTTGCACGGTCGATGATTCGACGGTGGCTGCGGCCGTGTTTTGTCGACAAAAATTGCCGACCTAAAACGTTGCAGGAGATTTCCCGAAATTGCCCTGCTTCCGTCACACGTCCGTCGCAAAGGCGACGAAAAGAATCGCAAACGAAATACAACCTATAGGATAGAAGGAATTCTGTCCTATAGATAAAGATGCAGACAGCCGCAGAATCCGCCTTGCGTTTGAGGACGATTTGCACTTCTCTCCTGCGATCACAAACCCAAAACAAGGGGAAGGAGAGAAACAAAATGGCATCACTGAAACTCAACCTTAGCGCTGCCGCGCTGATCGGTTCGCTGCTCATCGGAGCAAGCCCGGCGCTCGCCGAAGCTGTCCTGCATCGCGGCAATGCGGGTGAGCCGCAAACCCTGGATCAGGCCCATACCTCGATCAACATCGAAGCGTTCATCCTCAAGGACCTCTACGAGGGCCTGACGATCTATGACGCCGCTGCCAAGATCGTCCCAGGTGTCGCTGAAACGTGGGAGCTCTCGGACGACGGTACGGTCTACACCTTCAAGCTGCGCGCCGATGCAAAGTGGTCGGACGGTTCGCCGGTAACGGCAGAAGACTTTGTCTTCTCCATCCGCCGCGTCGAAGATCCGAAGACCGCGGCCGGCTATGCCAACATTCTCTTCCCGATCAAGAACGCCGAAAAGGTCAACAAGGGTGAACTGCCGACCGACCAGCTCGGCGTGAAGGCTGTCGACGAAAAGACGCTCGAAATCACGCTTGAGCGCCCGACCCCGTTCTTCCTGGAACTGCTGGCGCACCAGACCGCGCTTCCGGTCAGCAAGGCAAGCGTCGAAAAGAACGGCGCTGACTTCGTCAAGCCGGGTGTCATGGTTTCGAACGGCGCGTTCACGCTCGCCGCCCACGTTCCGAACGACAGCCTGACCGTCGTCAAGAACGCCAACTATTGGGATGCGGCCAACGTCAAGCTCGACAAGGTCATCTTCTACCCGATCGACGACCAGGCCGCTTCGGTTCGCCGTTTCGAAGCCAAGGAAATGGATCTCGTCTACAACTTCTCGGCTGATCAGATCGGGCGTCTGCGCACGTCCTACGGCGATCAGGTCCATGTTTCGCCGTCGCTCGCGACGTATTATTACGCCTTCGACACCCGTCAGGAGCCCTATAGCGACGTGCGCGTCCGCCAGGCTCTGTCCATGGCCGTCGACCGCGACTTCCTCGCCAAGGAAATCTATGCCGGTTCGCAGCTCCCCGCCTATTCGATGGTCCCCCCGGGCATCGAAAGCTACGGTGAGCCGTCCAAGGCCGAGTTCGGCACGCTGTCGCAGCTCGACCGTGAAGACAAGGCCGTCGCCCTGATGAAGGAAGCCGGCTACGGCGAAGGTGGCAAGCCGCTCGATATCGAGTTGCGCTATAACACCAACCCGAACCACGAGCGTGTTGCGACCGCTGTCGCCGACATGTGGAAGAACACCTTCGGCGCCAAGGTGTCGCTGGTGAACCTCGACGTGTCCTCGCACTACGCCTACCTGCAGGAAGGCGGCAAGTTCAACGTTGCCCGTGCCGGCTGGCAGGCGGACTACGCGGACGCAGAGAACTTCCTGGCACTCAGCGTCGGCTCCAACAAGACCTTCAACTACGGCCACTTCGAAAACGCTGAATTCGACGGCCTGATGAAGAAGTCCTACGACGAGCAGGATCCGGCAGCCCGCTCGAAGCTGATGCATGAAGCAGAAGCGCTGCTGATGAAGGAACAGCCGATCGCTCCGCTTCTGACCCAGGCCGACCTGTGGCTGGTTGCCAGCCGCGTCAAGGGCTGGGCGGACAATGCTCCGAACGAGCACCTCAGCAAGTTCCTGAGCATCGCCGAATAACGAACAGAGACGACGCGCGGTAACAGGCCGCGCGTCGCCTCCGGAGCACGTCCATGATTTCCTTCATCCTTCGCCGATTGGCGAGTGCGGTGCCGACCTTGTTTATCGTCGTCACCATATCCTTCTTCCTGATGCGGTTCGCCCCTGGTGGCCCCTTCAACCTCGAGCGTCCTCTTCCGCCACAAACGATGGCGAACCTGATGAAGACGTATCAGCTCGACCAGCCCCTTTGGCGCCAATACACGCACTATCTCAGCAATGCTGTGACCGGCGACTTCGGCCCGAGCTATGTCTATAAAGACAACAATGTCGCTGAATTGATCAGCAAGGGTCTGCCCTATTCGATGGAGCTCGGCTTCTACGCGCTGTTGCTTGCTCTCATCGGCGGCGTGACTGCCGGCACGATCGCCGCGCTCAGGCAGAACAGCATTCTCGATTTTGCGATCATGTCGGTCTCGACGATCGGCGTCACCGTGCCGAACTTCGTTGTCGGTCCGGTGCTCGTGTTGATATTCGCGGTCGGCCTTTCGTGGGTTCCCTCCGGCGGTTGGGGTGATGGATCGTTCCGCTCCCTGATCCTGCCGATGATTGCGCTGGCACTGCCGCAGGTTGCGGTTTTCGCGCGCCTGACACGCGGATCGATGATCGAGGCGCTTCACACCGACCACATCCGAACCGCCAGGGCCTATGGCCTACCTGCGCGAACGGTTGTGGTGACCCACGCGATGCGCGGCGCGATGCTGCCGGTCGTGTCCTATCTCGCACCCTGTGCCGCGGCGCTGCTGACCGGTTCGGCTGTCGTCGAGACGATCTTCACCATTCCGGGTGTCGGCCGTTACTTCGTCCTCGGCGCGATCAACCGCGACTATACGCTGGTGATGGGCACGGTCATTCTCGTTGCAATCTTCGTCATCGTTTTCAATCTCCTGGTCGACATTCTCTACGGCCTGCTCGATCCGAGGGTTCGCCATGACTGATATCGTCCAGACCCCGGTGGTGACACCGGAAACCAAGGGGCGCAGCCTCTTTCAGCTCGCCGCCATGCGCTTCAAGCGCAACCGTGCCGCCATGGCCGGTTGCGTGATGCTGGCACTGATCGCGCTGTTCTCGTTCTTAGGTCCGCTGTTTGTGCCGCATACCTATGACCAGGTGTTTCCGTCATACGTCACGAAAGCCCCCAGCCTCGAGCCGCGGCCCGACGTTTCGACGTTGCAGGGGGTGATGGAAGGCATCGCGACCCGCGCCCGCGTCACGCTCAAGGAGTTCAATCTCGAGGGTGAGACCTTCACCGCGACGATCACCTCGGAACAGCCGATCGATGCGCGCGCAACGCGCTATTTCGATCGCGCCAACGAGTTCCGCGACACCCAGGTGGTGGCAACGGAAGATGACGGCCGCACGCTGAAAGTGACCGGTCAGGTCGACCGGGAATACTTCCCCTTCGGCACCGATTCCAACGGTCGCGATCTTCTGGTCCGCGTCATGCTCGGTGGCCAGATCTCGATCGCCGTCGGCCTCCTGGCGAGCCTCGTTTCGCTCGGCATCGGCGTCGTCTACGGCGCGACATCGGGCTATATCGGCGGCCGCGTCGACAACGTCATGATGCGACTGGTGGAGATCATGTATTCTCTGCCCTTCGTCTTCCTCGTCGTCGTTCTCGTCGTGTTCTTCGGTCGCTCGTTCATCCTGATCTTCCTGGTGATCGGGGCGGTGGAATGGCTCGACATGGCCCGTATCGTGCGCGGCCAGACGCTTGCGCTCAAGCGGCGCGAGTTCGTCGGCGCCGCGCAGGCACTCGGCCTGACCGATTGGCAGATCATCCGCCGGCACATCATCCCCAATACGATCGGTCCGGTCATCGTTTTCGTGACCGTCGTCGTGCCCAAGGTGATCCTGCTCGAGAGCTTCCTCTCCTTCCTTGGCCTCGGCGTTCAGGCGCCGCTGACGAGCTGGGGAGCGCTGATCTCGGAAGGCGCAAACAACATCCAGTCGGCGCCGTGGCTGCTCATCTTCCCGGCCATCTTCTTTGTCCTGACGCTGTTCTCGCTGAATTTCGTTGGCGACGGCCTGCGCGACGCGCTCGACCCGAAGGATCGCTGACATGGCAGATACCAAGGAAACCATCCTGGCCGTTCGCGGCCTCAAGGTGAACTTCTCGACGCCTGATGGCACGGTGGAAGCGGTCAAGGGCATCGATCTCGACGTCCGTACCGGCGAAACGCTTGCGGTCGTCGGCGAGTCCGGCTCCGGCAAGAGCCAGACGATGATGGGCATCATGGGCCTGCTCGCCAAGAACGGTGAGGTCACCGGCTCCGCGCGTTACCGCGGCCAGGAGCTTGTGGGCCTGCCGCCCAAGGCGCTGAACGAGGTGCGCGGTGCGAAGGTCACCATGATCTTCCAGGAGCCGATGACCTCGCTCGATCCGCTCTATCCCGTCGGCCGCCAGATCGCCGAGCCGATCGTGCACCATCGGGGCGGCACGTTCAAACAGGCGCGGGCGCGCGTGCTTGAACTGCTCGAGCTCGTCGGCATCCCGGAACCTGGGCGCCGCATCGACAGCTATCCGCATGAACTTTCGGGTGGCCAGCGTCAGCGCGTGATGATCGCCATGGCGCTTGCCAACGACCCGGATCTCCTGATCGCGGACGAACCGACGACGGCGCTCGACGTGACGATCCAGGCGCAGATCCTTGATCTGCTCAAGTCGCTGCAGAAGCGCTTCGGCATGGCGATCGTGCTGATCACGCACGACCTCGGCATCGTCAAGCACTTCGCGGACCGCGTTGCGGTGATGCGTCGCGGCGAAGTGGTGGAGAGAGGCACGACGGCTGACATCTTCGAGCGGCCGCAGGCCGACTACACGAAGATGCTGCTCGCGGCCGAGCCGAGCGGCCGCAAGGCGTCGCCGGCCGACAGCGCGCCGATCATTCTCGAAGGCCGCGACGTCTGTGTCGACTATCAGATCGGCGGCGGGCTTTTCCGGGGTGGGAAGTCTGTCTTCCGTGCGGTGGACAACGTCAATCTGCGCCTGCAAGAGGGGCAGACGATCGGCGTCGTCGGCGAGTCCGGCTCGGGCAAGTCGACGCTCGGTCGTGCGCTTCTAAGGCTTCTGCCGAGCAGCGGCTACTATCGTTTCGGGACGACGGATATTTCCGGCTTCGACCGCGGGCAGATGCGGCCGCTGCGTCGCACGTTGCAACTCGTCTTCCAGGATCCGTACGGCTCGCTTTCACCCCGGCGCACCGTCGGTGAGATCATCACCGAAGGCCTGCAAGTGCACGAGCCCGAGCTCAGCCGTGCCGATCGCGACCGCCGGGCGTCAGAAGCGCTGAAGGAAGTGGGGCTCGACCCTGCGTCCCGCAACCGCTACCCGCACGAGTTCTCGGGCGGCCAGCGGCAGCGCATCGCGATCGCCCGCGCAATGATCCTGAAGCCCAAGGTCGTCATTCTCGACGAACCGACCTCGGCGCTCGACCGCTCGGTTCAGGGTCAGGTGATCGAACTCCTGCGCGACCTGCAGCGCTCGCATGGGCTCTCCTACATCTTCATCAGCCACGATCTTTCGGTGGTGAAGGCGATGTCGGACTATGTGATCGTCATGAAGAACGGCAAGATCGTCGAGGAAGGCGAAACGGACGCGATCTTCGAGGCGGCGAAGCAGCCCTATACCAAGACGCTGATCGGCGCAGCCTTCAACGTCTGAGCCGGCCGATACCGCAGTTGACAGGGACGCGAGCGATCGCGTCCCTGCTTTATTCCGGGCACTTGCGGTTTCGGCGCGGGCTCTGATCAGAGTTCGCCATCGGCCGGGAAATCTGCAGCGACAAGCTTCTTGTCGAGCCCGAACTTCTGCATTTTCTCGTAGAGCGTCTTGCGCGAAATGCCGAGAGACTCGTAGACCGGCTTCAGGGCGCCGCCATGCGCGGCAATGGCGCTGGCGATGAGACCCTTTTCATAGGCTGCCACCTTGTCGGCAAGCCGGCCGCTCTCTTCCTTCGCGGCATCGAGCGGTGCTGAATCAAGCCCGAGCACCAGCCGCTCGGCGGCGTTGCGCAGTTCGCGCACATTGCCCGGCCAGTCGCGCTCCGCCATTTCCGCCAGCATGGCTTGCGAGACCTCGACTTCATCGCGGCCATAGCGTGCCGCAGATTCCCTTACCAGTTGCAGGAAGAGCAGCGGGATATCGGCGCGGCGCTGGGCGAGCGAGGGAACCCGAAGCGTTGCGACGTTGAGGCGGTAGAGCAGATCGGCGCGGAAGCGCCCCGCGGCAACTTCCCTTTCGAGATCGACCTTGCTGGTGGCGATGAAGCGCACATCGAGCGGTACGACTTCGTTCGATCCGAGGCGGGTGATGACGCGTTCCTGGAGGACGCGCAGGAATTTTGCCTGAAGGTCGAACGGCATCGAGCCGATCTCGTCGAGCAGGATGGTGCCGCCGCGACCATGCTCGAATTTGCCGTAGCGCGGACGAATGGCGCCGGGAAAGGCGCCGGGCTCGTGGCCGAAGAGTTCGCTCTCGATCAGGTTCTCCGGCAGGGCCGCGCAGTTGATGGCGATGAACGGGCTGTTGGCGCGAGCGCTGAGATCATGCAGCGTGCGGGCCAGCACCTCCTTGCCGACGCCGGTATCGCCGATGATCAGCGTGTCCGCGTCGGCTGCGCCGATGGCGCGGATACGATAGCGCAGATCGACCATGACCTGGCTGCGGCCGGGGAGCCGCTGCTCGATGTCGTCGCGTTTGCCGGCGACGGCTTTCAGCCGGCGGTTTTCCAGAACGAGCGCGCGCCAGTCCAACGCCCGGCGAATGGTGCCAGCGAGCATCTGTGCCGCAAACGGCTTCTCGACGAAATCATAGGCGCCTTCGCGCATCGCGCGCACGGCAAGCTGAACGTCGCCATGGCCGGTGACGAGGATGACCGGCACCTCGGCATCGATCTCTCGGATGCGTTGTAGCAGCGTCATGCCGTCCATGCCGGGCATGCGGATGTCGCTGATGACGACACCGGCGAAGCTGTAGCTGATGAACTCCAGGGCACGTTCGGCTGCGGCGAAGACATCGACGCGGAAACCCGCCAGTTCCAGCGCCTGCGCGCTCGAATGGCGCACCTCCTCTTCGTCGTCGACGAGCAGGATCCGGCTTTCGATCATTCGGCAGCCTCCCGGGCATTGCTGTTTTCAGCGGCAAGTTCGATCCGGAACTCGGCGCCGCCTTCCGCAAGGTTGGTTGCGATAAGACTGCCACCGAAATCCTTGATAATGTTATAGGAAATCGAAAGGCCAAGGCCCAGCCCCTTGCCGACGCCCTTTGTGGAAAAGAACGGATCGAAGATACGCTCGGCAATCGCCGGCGCGATGCCAGGTCCCCGATCGCTGACCGTCAGCACCACCTTGTGGTCTTCCTGTCGGGCGCGAAGGCGAATGGTCCGGTCATCAAGCCCCTCGACCGCATCGGCCGCATTGGAGATGATGTTGACGAGCACCTGCTGCAGGCGGACTGAGCCGGCACGGACGACGAGCGGTTTATCGCCGAGATCGATGTCGATGGTTGCCGCTGCGGCCTTCAGCCGAACCGATACGATCTCCATCGTATCGCGCACCACCTCTTCGACCGGAACCGGCCCAAGCTTCTCATTCGGTTTGCGGGCGAAATTTCGCAGATGCTTGCTGATCGCCGCCATGCGGTCGACGAGCCCGGAGATCCGGCGGATATTGTCGGTCGCCTCGTCGGAGCGACCACGTTCGATCAGCAGGGCCGCGCTGTCGGCATAGGTCTTGGCGGCGGCAAGTGGCTGGTTGAATTCGTGCGAAAGCGCCGCGGACATTTGGCCGAGACCTGCCAGTTTGCCTGCCTGGATCAGGTCGGCCTGTGTGCGGCGCAACTGCTGTTCCGTCAGGCGACGTTCGGCGATCTCCTCCTCGATCTGGGTATTGACGCGCGCGAGGTCGGCGGTGCGTTCGTCGACACGGCGTTCGAGTTCGACCTGCGCTTCTGCCTGCATTGAAATGCGTTCGTTGAGCCGCGCACGCCGCTGCAGAACAATGGCCACGCCAAGGCCGGCAAGACAGATCAACAGCAGCGCGGCGGCGACGGTGGTCAGCGCTTGCGTATAGGCAGAGGCCGTATCCACCAGTACGTTCACGGTCCAGTCGGCATCCGGCATATATTGGGAGAGCACGAGGTATTCGCGGCTCGAACCGCCGGAGGAGACGGTCATGAAGCGGTGGTCGGACGCGTTGCTCTCTGCCATGGGCAGCGGACGCAGGGTGGCGTCGGCGTACCGCCTCGAGGCTTCGGTGCGCGCGCGGCGGTCTGAGGTCAGCGGCAGGATAGAGGAATAGAGCCAGTCCGGGTCCCCGGACATGAAGATGATGCCTTCGGGATCGGAAACGAAGATCCTGTATTCCCCACCCTGCCACGAGGCTTCGATGCTTTCGACATCGACCTTGAAGACGATAACGCCGCGGATTTCGTCGCCGATCTGGATTGGCGAGCCGAAATAGTAGCCGCGCTTCAGCGATGTGGTGCCAAGCGCATAGAACCGCGACTGCTGTCCGCGAAGCGCTTCCTGGAAATAGGGCCGGTAACTGAAGTTCTGGCCGACGAAGCTCGTTGGCCCGTCATAGTTGCTGGCAGCGATCGTATCGCCGTCCGGCGTGATGACATAGATATCGGAGGAGTGGAGCAGCGCGTTGATGTCTTTCAGATAGGTGTTCACCGCCTCCCTCAGTCGCCGATCACGCGGGCGGGTGACCAGTTCCTGAACGTCTTCGTGATCGGCGATCAATGCTGGCAGCGCCTGATAGCGGTTGAGGTGACCATCGAGCGCCGTGACGGCGAGCCGGAGAGCGGTGGTGGCTTGAGCGGTCGCCTCGCGCAGATAGCTGTCTGTCGTGACCGCATAGCCTTTCCAGGCCAGCATGGTCGCAAGCAGCGGCAACAGCAGGAATCCAAGAGCCAGGCGAAATTTCACAGGTGTCCGCGCGCCTCCTCGCGTGCTTACGGCAACATGCCGCGAGCCGATCTTATGCATCGGCGCAACCGGTCACAAGCGCAGCGCTGCCAGGCAAATGATTGTTGACGAGTCTCTGGTGTCGTCAATGAAATGTTGACAATGCGTTTGGCCGCCGCCGTCTTTCGCCGACGGCCGGATGAGCGCATCTATGACCCAACGGAGCGCCCGGTGGCGCCGGAGAGAAAGGATCACGGCAATGCTCAATCAGATCAAGGGTCTGCATCACGTCACTTCGATGGCCGACGATGCGCGCGAAAACAACCTGTTCTTCACCAAGTCGCTCGGCCTGCGCCGCGTCAAGAAGACGGTCAACTTCGACTCGCCGGATGTCTACCACCTCTATTACGGCGACGAAGCCGGCACACCCGGCACGGTCATGACCTATTTCCCGTTCCCGAACATGCCGCGCGGCCGTGCCGGTACCGGTGAAGTCGGGACCACCGTCTTCTCCGTGCCCGAAGGCTCGCTCGGCTTCTGGCGGGATCGCCTGACGGCATCGGGTATCTCCGGTCTCAAGGACGAAGAAACCTTCGGCGAGAAGCGCCTGAACTTTGCCGGCCCTGATGGCGACGGCTTTGCGCTCGTAGAGGTCAAGGGCGATCGGCGCACGCCCTGGACGGAAGGCGGCATCTCGGCGGATCAGGCGATCCGGGGCTTCCACTCCGCCGCCCTCCGTCTTCGTGATGAAGGCGCGACGGCCGAACTGCTGAAGTTCATGGGCTATGAGGAGCTTGACCGCAAGGACGGCGTCACGCGTTTGATCGTGCCTGGCGGCAACGATGCGCGCGTCATCGACCTCGAGACGATGCCGAATATCGGCCGCGCTTCTCAGGGCGCCGGTTCGGTGCACCATATCGCCTTTGCCGTCGAAAACCGCGAAAAGCAGCTGGAAGTGCGCAAGGCGCTGATGGATACCGGCTACCAGGTCACCCCGGTCATCGACCGCGATTACTTCTGGGCGATCTACTTCCGCACGCCGGGCGGCGTGCTGTTCGAGATCGCCACCAACGAGCCAGGCTTCGACCGGGACGAGGATCTCGCTCACCTCGGCGAGGCGCTGAAGCTGCCGCAGCAGCACAAGCACCTGCGTCCGATTCTGGAAAGCCACCTGCAGAAGATCGACGACTAACACGTCGATGCAGAGAAGGCTCGCCGTTATGGCGAGCCTTCGGCACCGGATTGTACGGAAGAACGGTTCACAGTTTCGTCGAAACCGTGAATCTAACGCTTTGAAAACAGGCAATCTCGGACGGGTGTCTACCCGTTTCCGGAAATTGCTCCAGGAGACAAAAATGGTCGATCATGGCTACGTTCACAAACTGAAGGCCGGCAAGCCCGGCCAGCCGATCTTCTTCGTCTTTCACGGGACAGGCGGAGATGAAAACCAGTTCTTCACCTTCGCGTCCGAGCTGCTGCCCGATGCGACGATCGTCTCGCCGCGTGGCGACGTGGCGGAATATGGGGCTGCGCGCTTCTTCAAGCGCACGGGCGAGGGCGTCTACGACATGGCGGATCTTGCACGCGCCACCGAGAAGATGGCCGGTTTCGTCAAGGCATTGGCCGCCGAGCATCAGGCTTCGGAGGTGATCGGCCTTGGCTATTCCAACGGCGCGAACATTCTTGCCAATGTGCTCATCGAAGACGGTGTCTTCGACAAGTCGGTGCTCATGCATCCACTGATCCCGTTCCGACCGAAGGACAACGCGGGCCTCAAAGGGCGCCGGGTGTTGATCACGGGCGGCGAACGCGATCCCATCTGCCCGGCGCCGCTGACGCAGGCCCTGGCAGACTATTTCCAGGGGCAGGGCGCCGTAACGGAAACCGAATGGCACCCGGGTGGCCACGATATCCGCCAGAACGAGGTCGCCGCGATCGGGCGTTTCCTGAAAGGTTGACGCTATTCCAGCCGGCGGCGGAACAGCCATGAGGCGGCCGAGAGGGTGACGATGGCGATCAGCAAGAGCGGGATCGTCTGGCGCGCCACCTCGACCGCCGGAATGTCCTTTAGGAATACGCCCTTCACAATGACGAGGAAATAGCGCAACGGGTTGACGTAGGTGATCGGTTGCAGCCACGAGGGCATGTTCTCGATCGGCGTCGCGAAACCGGAGAGCAGCATTGCCGGCACCATGAAGAGAAATGCGCCGAGGATCGCCTGCTGCTGTGTCATCGACAGCGCCGAGATGAACAGGCCGAGACCGACGACGGCGGCCAGGTAGAAGACGGCGCTGCCGTAGAGCAGGAACAGCGATCCGCGCAGCGGCACCCCGAAGATGAAGACGGCGGCCAGTATGTAGATGGTGATATGGAACAGGCCGATCATCATTGGCGGGATCAGCTTGCCGATCAGGATTTCGTGGGTTCGAAGCGGTGAGACCATGAGCTGATCGAAAGTGCCGAGCTCGCGTTCGCGCGCGATCGATAGCGCGGTCACGATCAGGCCGATCAAAAGAGCGATGCTCGCCACCAGGTTCGGCACCATGAACCATTGATAGGTGAGGTTCGGATTGAACCAGTTGCGCGCAACGACCGTGACGGCGCTCGACGCCATGCGTTGGCCGGCCGGAGTCTCGGCGGCAAGCGTTCCGACGATGCGACTGAGATAGCCGGAGACGATCTGCGACGCGTTTGAGCGGCGCCCGTCGAGGATGAGCTGCACCTTTGCCGGCCGGCTCCCCTCAATATCGCGCGAGAACGTCGGGCCGATTTCGATCGCGGCAATGACCTTTTGGGTGTCGATCGCCACGCGCACCTCATCGGGGCTGTTGGTGAAGCGGATGCTGCGGAAGGTCGGTGACCCCTGGATCTCCTGAACGAGATCCTGGCTCCAATGGCCGTTGTCTCGGTTCAGCACCAGGACGTCGACGTTCGTTACCTCCAGCGTCGCGGCATAGGAAAACACCAGCAGTTGCATGATCGGCGGCACGATCAGCACGGTGCGTCCCTTGGGATCACGCAGCACCGCCAGCAATTCCTTGACGATCAGTGCCTTGAGCCTTGTCCACCACATCTCAGCCAATCCTCTTGCGGGTGCTGCGGGCGGCGAGCGCAAAGAAGACGCAGCCGATCAGGAGCATGACGGCGATGGAGCGCGTGAACATCGGCCAGATGTCGCCGGCAAGGAACACGGTCTGTAGGCTTGGGATCAGATAACGCGCCGGCACGATGAGAGTGGTCCATTGAATAACCGTCGGCATCGAATTGATTTCGAAGAGAAAGCCGGAGAGCAGGAACGCCGGCAGAAAGGCTGAGATCAGCGCGAGCTGCGAGGCGAGAAACTGGTTCTTCGTGGCCGCCGAAATCAGCAGGCCCTGGCCGAGCGCCGGCATCAGGAAGGTTGCCGAGAGCGCATAGAGTGCTGCGACCGAGCCGCGGAAGGGGACGCCGAAGAGGAAGACGGCAAGCAGAACGCAGAGCGTCATCGACGTGAGGCCGAGGATAAAATAGGGCAGCAGCTTTCCGGCCAAAAGTTCGGCGGCCGAGACGGGTGTCGCCATCATCGCCTCCATCGTGCCCCGTTCCCATTCACGGGCAACGACGAGCGAGGTGAGCAGGGTCCCGACCAGCGTCATGACGATGGCGATTGACCCGGGCACAAGGAAGTTCCGGCTGGTCAGCTCCGGATTGAACCAGAATCGTTGCTCTGCCGAAATTGCCGGCGGCCGGCCGGCGCCGTCGCTCAAGCGTTGGCGCTCCCAGTTGGCAAGGGTCGCCTGGGCGTAGTTCTGCACGAAGTTGGCGGTGTTGGGGTCCGAGCCATCGACGAGCACCTGCACCGTCGGGTGGCGCCCGGCGGCATAGTCCGCCGAGAAGCCGGCTGGAATCACGACGATGCCGCGCACGCGACCGAGCACCAGATCCTCTTCGAATTCGCGCCGGTCGCGACCGACTGTCACCTTGAAATAGCGTGAGGCCTGGAAGCCGGCGGCGAGGTCGCGGGTCAGCGGCGCCTCCTCCTCGATAACCAGGCCGATCCGGGTCTGCGTGGTATCGAGCGAAACGCCGTAGCCGAACAGAAACAGGAGGATCAGCGGCAACACGAAGGCGATCAGGATGCTGCTCGGGTCGCGAACGATTTGGTAGCTTTCCTTGCGCACGAGCGCGGCAAAGCGCCGGATGCGGGCGGACCGGCCTTCGGTCGTGGAGAGCTGTGTGGTCATGCGGCCTCCTTCTCCTCCGACCCCTGGACCAGGGCAATGAAAGCATCCTCCATCGTCGGGTCCGGAAGCTTGTCGCTGGCGACCTGTGCCTTCAGTTCATCCGGCGAGCCGAGCGCGATCGACCGGCCGCGATAGATGAGCGAGATGCGGTCGCAATACTCAGCCTCGTCCATGAAGTGGGTGGTGACGAGCACGGTCACGCCCTTTTCGACCAGCCCGTTGATATGGGTCCAGAACTCGCGTCGGGTGATGGGGTCGACGCCGGAGGTCGGTTCATCGAGAAACAGTGCTTCGGGCTCATGCAGGACGGCGCAGGCAAGGGCCAGCCGCTGCTTGAGCCCAAGCGGCAGATCCTTGGCCGACATGTCGAGCAGCCGGCCGAAGGCGAAGATATCGGTCATCAGCTGGATGCGTTCGCGCTTGCCCGTGCCGGAAAGGCCGTAGACGCCGGCAAAGAAACTGAGGTTCTGCGCGACGCTTAGGTCTCCATAGAGCGAGAACTTCTGCGCCATGTAGCCAAGCCGGTTGCGCGCCTCCGCCGCGTCGCGACGCAAGTCGAAACCGGCGACGCGGCCTTCGCCGGCCGTAGGCTTCAACAGCCCACACAGCATCTTGAACGTGGTCGACTTGCCGGCGCCGTTCGGGCCGAGCAATCCGAAGATCTGGCCGCGCGGGATATCGAAGGTGATGTCGTCGGCGGCGGTGAAATCGCCGAAGCGTTTCGTCAGGCCGTGGGCCTCGATGACGGGCTTGCTGTCCTCCATCGTGAAAGGTGTCTGTGTTTCCGCCAGTTTCGAGCGGCCGCCGGGGCCGCCGCCGAGCATGTCGATGAAAGCATCCTCGAAGCGGGGCGGGGTGGTCGTCACGTCAGGCGCAGACGAGCCGTCGTCCGGTGTCGGCGGTTTTGTGTCCGGCTTCATCACCAGTCGGATCGCTTCACCCTGGATGACACCGTCGACGACATCGTCGTCATCGAGCAAGCGAGCGAGCTTCTGGCGGCGTCCATGCGCGATACCGGAAACCTTGAAGACGCGGTCGGCGACCCGAGCGGTTAGATCGGCGGGGCTGCCGGCAAAAAGCAACTTGCCCTCGTTCAGCAGGAGAACGCTGTCGCAGGCCTCGGCTTCGTCGAGATAGGCCGTCGACCAGACGACGCCAATGCCCTCGGCCGTCAGGTTCTCGACCATCTTCCAAAGGTCGCGGCGCGAGATCGGATCGACGCCGACGCCCGGTTCGTCCAAGAGGAGCAAGCGGGGCTTGCGCAGGAGCGCGCAGGCGAGACCGAGCTTCTGCTTCATGCCGCCGGAGAGTTTGCCGGCAAGCCGTTCGGTAAAGCGCTTGAGATCGGTGAATTCCAGCAGTTCATCGAAGGTCGCGGCTCGCTCGGCAAGCGGCAGGCCGCGCAAGTCGGCATAGAGGTTGAGGTTCTCCTGTACGGAAAGATCTTCATAAAGGCCGAAGCGCTGCGGCATGTAGCCGATCGCCGCCTGGATGGCGGCGGCGTTGGTCACCGTGTCGAAACCGAGAACCTCGACCTTTCCCTCGTCCGGCACCATCAGCCCGGTCATCAGCCGGATCAGCGTGGTTTTTCCCGCGCCATCAGGGCCGACAAGCCCGGTGATCCGTCCGCGGAGGATTTCGCCATCGATGTGGTCGAGCGCCGGCGGGGCATCGCCGAAGCGCTTGACCACATCCAGGATCCGGACGAACGGTGCGTCGTCGTTCATCGTGTTGCCTCTGCGGATGCGGGCAAGTGCACTGTCACCGGCATGCCCTGCCTGAGATCGGGACCCGGCTTGTCGACCACGATGCGCAGGCGATAGACGAGATCGGTCCTGAGCTCTGGCGTTTCCACCGACTTCGGTGTGAACTCGGCGACGGGCGAGATGAAACCTACCGTCGCGTTGTAGGGGCGATCCGGCGCACTGTCCGACGTGATCTCGACGTTCATGCCCGGATGCACCCGGCCAAGATCCGGTTCTGCGACATAGGCCCGGACCCAGACGGGTTCGTTGAGCGAGACGACATAGACCATGTCGGACGGCGCGACGATGGCGCCGACTTCGCGCACCCGGGACAGCACCGTGCCCGCGCTTGGCGCGAGCAGGCGGGTATCGGCAAGCGACGTGCGGGCACTTTCGAGCTTGGCTTCGGCTGCGAGCACCTGTGCCTGACCCGCCTCGATGTCCTCAATCCGGCTTCCCTCCACGATGAGCGCCAGCGCCTCGCGGGCGGAGGTGGCGCGTGCAGCGGCGGCAGCCCTGTTGGCGCTTGCCTCATCCAGATTGGCTTGCGAGATGGTGCCGTTCGGACGCAATTGCCGCGCGCGTTCATAGGCAAGGTTGGCATTTTCCAGATCGGCGAGGCGTTCTTCATGGGTGGCCCGCGCCTGGGCGATTTCGGTCGGGCGGGCGCCCGCCTTCAGTTTTGCAAGATTGGCCCTGAGCGCGCTGAGTTCGGCTTCGGCCGCGGCCACCGCCTGTTCGAACGGAACGGCGTCAAGGGTCGCAAGGACATCGCCGGGCTTCACCGCGTCGCCTTCGTCGACGCCGAGGCTCGCAATACGGCCATTGACACGGAAGCCGAGAGAGACTTGGCGGATGTCGACATTGCCGTAAAGCACCGAGGTTCGCTCCGTGCCGGTCCAGCCGAGCCGCTGGGGGACGTCGAACCACCAGGCACCGGCAGCAGTGCCAGCGAGCAACAGAAGGGCGATTGCCGGCTTGTTCATGGCTGACCCTCCTTCTCGCCGCCAAGCGCCGCGACAAGCTCGGCGACGTGCCGACGCAGAATGTCGAGTTCGTCGGGCCCAACGGCCTGCCAGTTCATCTGCCGGAGCATGGCCGCATGGGCCATACGGAAGACGAGGATGCTGCCGACGAAGGAGAGAGTCTTCAGCCGGACATGTTCGGATTGCGGCGGTTCGTCGAGAATGGTCGCGACCAGTCTCCCGGCCATGCCGATGATCGGTCCCATGACGTTCGTGTAGACCCGTTCGAAGGCTTCGGTCGGTTCCATCTGTTCGCGGATGATGAAACGCGCCCAGCTTTCGGACTGCCGGCTGACGAAGATCGCGACCATGTGTTGCGCCACTTGGGTCAGGAGTTCCCGGGCTTCCTCAGCCGACATCGTCTTGCCTTCGCCGTCGAGGCGGGCAAGACGCTCGAGGATCGCGTTTCTGAGATCGCCGACATGTCCAACGATAATTGAGGCGAGATGCTCGGCGGCGGCGATGTAGAGGCCTTCCTTGCCACCGAAATAGTAGGGGATCGCCTGCAGGTTCACGCCGGCAGTCTCCGCGAGCATCCGCGTGCTGGCGCCATCGAAGCCGTAGCGGCCGAAGACATCGATGGAACTCGTCAAAAGCTTCTCGCGCGTGACGTCGCCGCGTTCCTGCCTGGATGTTTGGGTCGAGGTTTTGTTTTTCATCATGTGCTGAAATTACATCATTCTATTGATTAAGTCAATCGAATGAATCTTTGATGCGGGATTGCGCGTCTCCTGGTCCGGGTGATGGGCGGATCAGCGAAACGGTCGTGGTTCACGGCAGAGCGACGCAAAGGTTGGCTGTGATTTGGCCATATGGCGTTGATGGTTGCGCATGGCGCCTAAGGACGGCGCGCGACCAAAAGGGGATGGGGAGTATTTTCTGCCGGAACGGCCAATTGGCGGAGCCTAGACCGCGGCAGAGAAATCTATCGAGATCTTGGTGCCGCGCTCCGGGGCCGTATCGACCGCGATGGTCGCCTGGTGCAGCTCGCTGATGCGCCGAACAATCTTCAGGCCGAGCCCGAGCTGGCCGGAACTCTTCAGGTAGCCGAGGTCTTCATGGTGTTCAGGCAGGTCGACGAGCCCCTTGCCATCATCCTCGACGGAGACCACCGGGCCGGGACCGCAGGCGAGAATGATGCGCGTGCCCGATGGATTGTGCTTGACCGCGTTCTCGATCAGGTTTCGCAGCATATTCTCGACGAGCGCCGGGATCGCGGTGACCGGCGGCGTGCCTTCGTCGACGAATTCGAGCGACTTGTCGTGGTCGAAGACGAACGGCGCGATCGCTTCCGCAACAGCGGCCCCGATTTGCGACAGGCTGGTGCGCTGGTAGGCGGAGGGATCGACTGCATCGGCCCGCGCCAGAGAGGTGAGCTGCTCCAGGATATGGGTCAGAGCGTCGAGGTCCCTTTCGGCATTGCGGGCCCTTGGGTCGTCGATGCGGCTCAGTTCCATCTTGGCGATCGAGACCGGCGTCCGGATCTCATGGGCGATCGAGGAGGAGAACAGCTTCTGCGACTGAATGAGATCGGCAACGCGTGTGAGCATGCGGTTGACCGCAGAGACCAGGCGAGCGATCTCCTGCGGCATCCGCGTCAGTGGCAGGCGTGCATTGCTGTCGCGCGGGTCGAGTGCATCGGCAGCCTGGGCCGCCATGGCGACGGGTTTCAGCGCGCTGCGAATGGACCAGATCGTCGCACCGATGACGAGGCAGAACATCAACGTCATCGGTACGATCATCGAATCGAACATCTCATGCAGCAGGGCGCCGTACATGAAGCCGTTCGGATCGTTGAGGATCGCAAGTTCGATGAGCACGGTGGTTCCGCTTCGTTCGAAAGACTGGCCGCCGGCGACGCTGAAGGGTTTGCCGGGGGCGATCAGCCGCTTCCAGAACTGCGGTGCATCCATGCTGACGGGCAGGAAATGCTGGGCGCATTCGCTCGTGCAGTTCGAATAGACGATCACGCCAGAGGCTGTGCGGATGCGCAGGAAGATCGAGCCATCGTCGTCATGGCGGTCCTGATAGCGCTCGCGCATCTCGTGATTGGGCTCGTAGGTCACGACGCCATCGCGGACCTGGACATAGCCGGCCAGGTTTTCGGTTTCCTGCTGGAGCATGAGCACGCTCAGCTTGTCGTCGTCGAACCAGTAGTCGGCAAAGACGACGCCGATCTGGATTGCCATGGCAATCAGCGAAAAGGCGATGATGCGGCGGGCGACGATGCCGATCAGCGACGGGTTGCGGGGTTTCATGAGGCGCGCCTGAGCAGATAACCGATACCACGCACGGTCTCGATCTGTACGCCGGTGTCAAGCGGCTGCAGACGCTTGCGCACGCGTGATACCGCGAGCTCGAGCGCATTGGGCGTCATTTCCTGGCCATATTCGGAAAGCGCCGTTTCGAGTTTGCGCTTCGGCACGACGCGGCCGACTTCCCGCATCAGGATTTCCATCAGCGAACGCTCGCGCGGCGGCAACGGCACCACGATGCCGTCACAGGTAAGGTCCGCGGTCGCCGGGTCGTAGCGCAAGGCTCCAGCCTCCAGCACCGGCTGGACCGCTTGCGGGTTGCGTCTCAGCATCGCACGGCAACGGGAGAGAAGCTCCCGATGATGGAATGGCTTTACGAGATAGTCGTCGGCACCGGCATCGAGCCCGGCAATACGCTCGTCGACGGATCCCTTGGCGGTGATGATCAGCACAGGCAGCCCCGGATAGTCGTGGCGGAGGCGGCGAAGCAGGGACAAGCCGTCGCCGTCGGGCAAGCCGAGATCGAGCAATACCAGATCGTGCTCCTGCCCGGCGATTGCCGTTTCGGCGTCCGCAACGGTTGAAACGGAATCGAGGCGCCAGCCAGCGTCCCGCATGGTTTCTCCGACCAGTTCTACCAGTCGCGGGCTGTCTTCAACCAGGAGCAGGCGCATTGAATCGTCTCGATATTACATTGGCCGCTGCCGACCATATGGGCTTTCGCTTGGGCTGCCAACTCCCGGTCGCAATACCCACCACCGCGTGCATGAAGCGGTCAATGAGCAATCTTGACGGGGTTTCGACAGCTTGCACGTCGTATCTCGACCGGTGAGGGGGAGGCTGCAACTGAACAGGTGGCCGTATTGCGGTCTCCACTTCGACTGAATGCCCGCGCCTGTATTGACCATCTCAGATGATCGTGCAGTCGCCGCTGGAGACGACCGCATTGATTTTTTCGAGAATTCGCCGGCCAGAGATCGGTAGTATCGCTCTGAGCGCGCTCGTCAGCGCCTATCTGCTTGTCGTCACCAACAATTCCTTCTGGACGCATACATTCGCCTATTTCAACGATTCCGTTGTGGCGCTTGTGTCCTTCAGCGCGGCACTCTGCCTCCTGACCTTTGCGGGGCTTACGACCGCCTCAGTCAAATATGTGATGAAGCCGGTGTCGATCTTCCTCATCATGGTGTCGGCGTCGGCCTCCTATTTCATCGACACCTTTGGCGTCATCATCGACAAGGACATGATCGGCAATGCGGCCGTAACCACGCAGGCGGAAGCCGGTCATCTGCTGACCGCCAGTCTGGCGATGCACCTGCTGCTCTATGGCTTGCTTCCCTCGCTTGTCGTCATCTGGATCAATGTTCGCCGTCGCCCCTTCCTCGCCAATGCCGCAGTCAATCTTGCGGTAATCATCCCCTGCCTCATCGTCAGCAGCGGGCTGGTCTATGCCAATTTCGCGAACGTCGCCTACGTGATCCGCGAGCACAAGGACCTGATGAAGCGGTTCAATCCGACGGGGCCGGTCTCGGCCGCCGTGCGGTATGCCGCTTCGACTTTCAAAGAGCGCAACATCGTCGTGCAGCCGCTCGGCACCGACGCCCGCCAGGGTCCGCGAATTGCGGCGGCCGGCAAGCCGGTGGTCGTTGTCGTCGTTGCCGGCGAGACCGCGCGCGCAATGAACTTCTCTTTGAACGGCTACGCACGCGAGACCAATCCGGAACTGAAGGCGCTCGGCGTCGTGAACTATACGGACACCACGAGCTGCGGCACGGCGACGGCGATTTCGCTTCCCTGCATGTTCTCTGTCTATCCGCGCAATGAATACAGTGACTGGAAGGCGCGTTCGACGGAAAATCTGATGAACGTGCTGACGCGTGCCGGTGTCTCGACCACCTGGTGGGACAACAACACAGGCAGCAAGGGCATTGCCGATCTCATCAGCTTCGCCAGCATGACCAACCAGAAGAACAGCCCCCTGTGCAAGAACGGGGAATGCCTGGATGAAATCTTCCTCGGCGAACTCGACAAGAAGCTCCAGGCGACCACATCGAACAGCGTGATCGTCCTGCACCAGCTCGGCAGCCACGGTCCGTCCTACTATCTGCGCTATCCCGAAAAATTCCGCCGGTTCACGCCGGATTGCCGGACGCCGGAACTGATGAAGTGCTCGGTCGCCGAGATCACCAACGCCTACGACAATTCGATCCTTTACACCGACTACGTGCTGGCAAGTGTTGCCCGTCTCCTGGAAAAGCACCAGGACCGTGTGGCGGGCGCGATGATCTACATGTCCGACCATGGCGAGTCGCTCGGCGAAGACGGTATCTATCTGCACGGTGCGCCCTACGCGATTGCCCCGCGGGAGCAGACTCAGGTGCCGTTCGTCGCCTGGTTTTCGAAGCCCTATCAGGCGGCTATGGGGGTCGACACCGTCTGTCTCGCCAAGGACACGGCACAGCCGAAGTCGCACGACAATCTCTTCCATACCGTTCTCGGCATGATGAACGTCGAGACGAAGGTCTACAAACGTGACCTCGACGCTTTCGCAAATTGCACGCGGAAGCCGGCCGGTGGCCCGATATTCCAGTCGGCAGATACCGCCAACGATCTGCCGGCCAATACAACGCGCGCCGTCGCATTGCCGGGCGCACTCTGAGCGCAACCGCGACCGGTTGCCGCGATTTTTCCAGGGTCTCGGAACAAAAGCGCGTTTCGACACTTCCTTGCTTACATGTCCTCGACTCCGCGCGGACGATCGGCGACCCCTTTTGCCATATCAGTCCGGTGGACAGAGGCGCCAATCCGTACGCAGGAGGGTTAGATGCGCGTCGTCGGTATACAGGTTTCCCCAGAAAGAGGCGGTCGAGCCGGATTTAGCGTCGAGTTCGTCGGCGATGGCGGGGAAGTGGTGACCGTGATGTGCCCGCAGGATGATGCCGGCTCCTTGAACCGGCTCAACGCCATCGCAAAAGCAAAGGATATGCTCAGAACGGCGCTCGACGCAGACGAAGCGCTTCCGGCTGCGGGCGGTGCGAAGGGGGCCTTTCGCGAACCGCTGCCGAATGCACGTCGGGCGCATGATCGGGACGCGATGGAAGAGCAGCTCGAAGAGGGGCTTGAAGATACATTTCCGGCGAGCGACCCGGTATCGATCGCCACTTCGACGATTGCAAAGGGCCATTCCCGTCGCTGAGGGCTCAGCGACGATGCCGCCTGTCCCGAGTGACGGAATACGGCTTTCGCGATTTCGCTCGAAGGCGTACCTCCGCCCAGTTTCGGCCATCTCGGCGGACTACCGGAAAAATTGTCGGGCACTTTGACGTGAGTCGGTTGTTTCAATCGATATCGGGCGCATACGTTTCGACGAAAGACTTGTTATAGTGTTTTGATTTATCGATATTTTCTCTCGGATCAGCCCGGTTCGAGGGTTTGGAGTATGTGTGGAGAGTAGACGCATGGCCGGCCGGCAACTCACCTTCGCTATCGGCGACATTCATGGTTGCCTCGACCAGTTGCGTGTGCTTTTGCGCGAGATTGAAACCTATGCACCGGCGGGCAGGGTCATTTTTCTCGGCGACTTGATCGACCGGGGGCCGGACAGTCGCGGCGTCGTCGAGTTGGTCATGGCCGGCCCGTCAAAACCCGGTTGGACCTGGCTGACACTCAAGGGCAACCATGAAGAGATGTTATGGGGCGCCAGCAGCGGCGAGAGCGACGTTGATTGGTGGCTCATGAACGGTGGCCAGGAGACGCTGGTCTCCTACAATGGCGTCGTTCCCGGTCGGCATCTGAAGTGGATCAAGGAGCTTCCCACGATCCTTGTCGAGCGGCATCGCATTTTCGTGCATGCGGGTATCGATGAGACCTTGCCGCTCGAACAGCAAGGCGACGAGATCTTCCTCTGGATCCGGCGACCAGAGGACTATTCGGGCGAGTACTTTGGAAAACATCTCTGCCATGGGCATACACCCAGCATGGCCAATCCGCGCACGATCGGAAACCGGACCAATGTCGATTCCGGCGCCGTCTTCAGTGGCGTGCTGTCCTGTGCCGTCTTCGACGACGATCAGCCCGGTGGCCCGATCGATTTCCTCATGACGACGCAAATCCAGGCCGCAAGCTGAGCGACATCGCTGGCGGTTGCGGCGCAAATGTCATTGTGCGTCCGGCCGTCCGGTAGTAGGTGTGCCTTCTCCATAGGGCGATGTTGCTGCCGCCCGTTTCACCACCTCAGGGGATTGCCTTGGACGCCGCGCCTTCATCCGTGTTCACGAAGAATTTTGCTGCCCTGCTGTTCGATATGGATGGCACTCTGCTGAACTCCATGGCCGTCGTCGAGCGCGTCTGGGGCGCCTGGGCGGTGCGCAACGGGATCGATCCGATCGAGTTCATAAAGACCGTTCACGGCGTCCGTGCCGTCGATACGATCCGCAACCTCGAACTGCCCGATGTCGATCCGGAAAAGGAAGCCTTTGATCTGGCGCTCGCAGAGATCGCCGACGTCGAGGGCATCGTCGAAATTCCCGGTGCCGTCGCCTTCCTGAATTCACTACCGCCGGAAAAATGGGCGATCGTCACGTCCGCGCCGCTGGACTTGGCAGTGCGCCGCCTTGCTGCCGCCGGCATCCCGACGCCGCAGTTGATGATTACGGGCGAAGATGTTTCCGTCGGCAAACCCGATCCGCAGGGCTACCGGATGGCTGCCGAGCGCCTGGGTGTGCGTCCGGAGGATTGCCTGGTCTTCGAAGACGCACCTGCGGGAATTCTTGCCGGTCTCGCGGCCGGCGCCGACGTCGTCGTCGTTACCGGCGCACACGCGGCCGTGGAAGGTACTCCGCACCTGACGCTTGATCGCTACCACGAGATCGAGGTGGAACTCGCAAGCGACGGCACGCTGTCGCTGCGTCAAACTCTCTAAATGCGTCAAGGAAGCCGAAGGTCGGCGACGGCCTTCGGCTTCCCATTTGATTCAGGCGTTGAGCCAGCATTTCGTCAGCGCGTGGCCGCCCATCAGTTCGCCGTTCGGATCGTCGACCCAGCCGCCGACCTTGTCGCTCGTTGCGTCGATGTAGTTGTTGAACATCGGCACGATGACCCCGCCCTCGTCACGCAAAATCATCGCCGACTGGCGATAGAGCGCCTTGCGCTTGGCTGTGTCGAGTTCGCCGCGCGCAGTGAAGATCAGCTTGTCGAAATCCTCGCGGAAGAAGCGCGTGTCGTTCCACTCTGCCTTCGATAGGTAGGCGATGGAATAGACCTGGTCCTGCGTCGGCCGCCCGGTCCAGTAGGACATGCTGAAGGGCTGCTTGTTCCAGACATCCGACCAGTAGCCGTCGCCCGGTTCGCGCTTCAGGTCGATGGTGATCCCGCATTTGGCGGCACTCATCTGGAAAAGCTGCGCCGCGTCGACGGCGCCTGGGAAGGCGACGTCCGAAGTTCTCAGCAGAACCGAGCCGCTGTGGCCGGACTTCTTGTAGTGGAACTTCGCCTTGTCCGGATCGAATGCCCGCTGTTCGATGTCGTTGTCGAAGAGCGGGTAGCCCTTGATCATCGGCGTGTCGTTACCGACGGTGCCGTAGCCGGCGAGCACCTTGGCGACCATCTCTTCGCGGTCGACGGCGTATTTCAGCGCCAGGCGCAGGTCGTTGTTGTCGAAGGGCGTCGTGTTGCAGTGGGCGATGAAGACATAGTGACCCTTGCCCGGCACGTTGCGGATGACGACCCCGGGCAAGCGCTGGATCAGGGCCACGACCTTGGGCTCGATACGGTTGATCATGTGGATCTGGCCGCTCTGTAGCGCGGCGGTGCGTGCCGTCGAATCGTTGATGACGGCGATTTCGATCTGCTCGGCATGGCCGCGTTCGGCGGAGCCCCAATAGCCTTCGTGGCGTTCGGCGATGTGTTTGACGCCCGGCTCATTGGAGACCACCTTGTAAGGCCCGGTGCCGATGCCCGCCGTCGGATCATCCTTGCCACCGTTCGGCTGGATCATCAGGTGGTAATCGCTGACAACATAGGGCAGGTCGGCGTTCGGTTGGCGAAGCGTGATGACGACGCTGTCGCCATCTGCCTTGATTGTCTCGAATTCCTGGACGAAGGGCAGGGCCGCCGATTTGGAATCGGCATCGCCGTGACGCTCGAGTGTCGCCACCACGTCCGCCGGGGTCAGTTCCTTGCCGTTGTGAAAGGTGACGTCCTTGCGGATCTTGAAGCGCCAGGTCTTGGCGTCGGGTGTTGCCTCATAGGATTCGGCGAGCCGATATTCGATCTCGCCGGCCGGAGATACCTCGAGCAACTGTTCTCCCCAGCAGCGCCCAAGTGTGTAGGGGACCTGGCTTGCCCATGTCGCGGGGTCGAGGCTGTTCGTCGACTCCCCGCCGACGAGGCCGGCCTTCAGTGTTCCCCCTTTGACAGGCCCGGCCGCTCGAGCTGCCTGGCCGAGCAGCAGGTTCGCCGACGCGACCGTAACGCCGAGCGCTGCGGCGCGCCCGAGAAACTCCCGTCGCGACAGCCGCCCTGCGGCCACCTGTTGGCTCATGAATTCCAGTTCTCTTGGCATGGCTCACTCCCTCCCTTGTAAGACCCGCCCGGCGCACCGGTATCGTTGCAGGATATTGGAGGCAGATATCGCGTCTGGATTCTTGCCGCGCGACAGTTGGTGCCGCAGATCGACTGGAGAACGTCGTATCCTCGACCGCCGGCACGACCCGACGGCGACAGGCAGCGTCAGCCCTTGCGGGCGTAACGTTGCAGAACGGCGGAGATATCCGGCTCGGTCTTGTCGATATCGAGTTCGGCGCGCAGCTCGACGGCGTGGAGATGCTCTAGCATGATCCGCTCTGCCGTGGCGGTGTCGCGCGACTGCAGCGCGCGGATGATCTGCACATGTTCGTCGACTGCGCATTCCGGAGAATGCAGCCGGGCGAAACGCGCTAGGATCAGCGAGCAGCGCGAGACGATCTCGCGGACAAAGCGCGCCAGGGCCTGCGAGCCCGTGAGTTCGGCGAGCAGGATGTGGAATTCGCCTGCGAGGCGGATCGAAAGCGGGCCGTGATCGGAAAGGGCTGCTTCTTCCTGCTTCACGTGCTGCTCCAGCCGCTTGACGTCGGCGCTGTCGAGATCGGCCACCAGCCGGCGGATCACTTCGGCTTCCAGCATGCGCCTTAGCGCGAAGATATCGCGGGCTTCTTCCAGCGTCGGCTCCGCCACGCAGGCGCCCTTGTTGGCTCTGAGATCGACGATGCCCTCGGCGTTCAGCCGGACCAGGGCCGCGCGAACGCTGGTACGGCTGACCTTGAAATGATCGGCGATCGTGTCTTCGGCAAGCTTCGTTCCCGGCCTTAATGCCTGCTCCAGGATGGCCTGGCGCAGGAGCCTGTAGACGACGTCGCTGCGGCTCGATTTCTCAGACAAGGTTGCCTCCCCCGACGGGCCGATCGAGGATCGGCCAAACATGTCCTGCATTTCGATAACGCCCGAATATTTCGTCGTCAATATTGTATACAATCATGTTGATGTTTGTATCCGTCTATCGTATGCAATTGATGGCGCTGACAATTACGGGTTGGTGTCGATCGGTTCGGGAGGAGGCGTGCGATGAGGACCGCACGACCAGGACCGGTCAGGACAAGGAAACCAAAGGGAGGGAATTCATGAAAAACAGAATCCTACAGCTTTGCGCGACCGTTGCGGGCATCGCCGTCGGGCTTGTGGCCGCGACGTCTGCGAACGCGGCGACGACGCTTGAAACGGTCAAGGCGCGCGGCAAGCTGATCTGTGGCGTCTCGATGAGCACGCCGGGCTTTGCCACCGCGGATGCCAAGGGTCACATGGGGGGCTTCGACGTCGACGTCTGCCGTGCCGTGGCCGCCGCCGTTTTCGGCGATCCGGAAAAGGTCGATTTCGTCCTGACGAACATCAATACGCGCTTCCAGGCGCTCCAGTCCGGCGAGATCGACATGCTGTCGCGCCAGACGACCCTTACCTTCTCGCGCGAAGTCTCGCTTGGCCTCGATTTCGGGCCGACAGTCTTCTACGACGGCCAGGGGCTGATGGTGCCGAAATCGCTCGGCGTCAACAGCGCCAAGGAACTGACGGATGCCGCGATCTGCACGCTGCCGGGCACCACGACCGCGCAGAACCTCAGCGACTTCTTCCGCTCGATCGGCGGCAAGTTCGAACTGGTCGTCTTCGAAAACCCGGACGAAAACCGCAACGCCTTCTTCTCAGGCCGTTGCGAAGCGATCTCGTCCGACCGTTCGGACCTCGCTTCGATCCGCGCCGTTGCCAACAACCCGGATGATTACGTCGTTCTGCCGGAAACCATCTCCAAGGAGCCGCTGGCGCCTGCTGTTCGCCAGAACGACTCCAACTGGCGTGACATTGTATCCTGGTCCGCCTGGATGCTGATGGCGGCCGAGGAGCGCGGCATCACGCAGGCCAATGTCGACGAGATGGCCAAGAGCGAGGATCCGGAGATCCAGCGCATGCTCGGCGTCAATGAAGAACTCGGCAAGATGCTGAACCTCGACAACAAGTGGGGCTACAACATCATCAAGGGTGTGGGAAACTATGGTGAAGTGTTCGAGCGCAACCTCGGCACCAAGACCGCTCTCGGCCTGACCCGAGGTCCGAATACGCGCTGGAGCGAAGGTGGCCTGCTCTACGCACCGCCGTTCCGTTGAGGATTGATAGGCCCACGCTCAAGCGCGGGCCTAGCTTTCTGCTGCAGAAATTCAAAGTGCCAAAGCGACCTCTGCGCCCCGGTAAGACCGGCGGCGCTGTAGGTCCTGCCTAAGGGACGGGTGCCGATGCCCCTGTTTTATGATGCGCGCATTCGCGCCTATCTCTATCAAGTGATCGCCGTCGGTGTCGTGCTGCTCATCGCCTGGGTGATGTTCAGCACCGCAAGCGCCAATCTTGCCAAGCAGGATATCGCGACCGGTTTCGGCTTCCTGGCGCGCCAGGCCGGTTTCGTCATCACGGAAACCGCGATCACCTACGAGCCGACCGATACAATCGGCCGTGCGATCCTCGTCGGCATTGCCAATACGGTGAAAGTCTCGCTGCTCGCCGCACTGCTGGGCACCATTCTCGGTCTGCTGGTCGGCATCGGGCGGCTGTCGCACAATCCCGTGCTGTCGCGACTGATGCTTGCCTATGTGGAGGCCCTCCGCAACGTGCCGCTGCTGCTCTACCTGCTGCTCTGGTACTCGCTGATCATCTCCACCTTTCCGCCGGTCAAGCAGGCGATCCAGATGCTTCCGGGTGTGTTCCTGTCGAACAGCGGCCTGGTCATGCCCGCCCTGCACTGGGAGAGCGGATTTTCGGCAATGGTCACGGCTCTCGTTGTCGGCATCGCTGCGGCCGCTTCCGTTGCACGGATTCTCGGCCGCAGGCGCGTCGTCACCGGCAAGGACAGACCGATTGCCTTGATCGCGACGATTGCGCTTCTTCTGCCGCTCGTGGCAGCATTGCTGCTCGCCAACATTTCCGTCACTTGGGACGTACCAGAACTCGGCCGGTTCCGCTTGAGCGGCGGCTATCACCTGCGCCCGGAATTCGTGGCGCTTCTCCTCGGGCTGACGCTTAGCGTGTCGGCCAACGTTGCGGAGATCGTCCGGGCCGGCATCCAGGCGGTCAGCAAAGGACAGTGGGAGGCCGCGACGGCCCTCGGCCTATCACGCGCGCGCACCTTGAAGCTGGTGATCCTGCCGCAGGCGCTGAGGATCATCATCCCGCCTCTAACCAACACCTATCTGACCGTCTTCAAGAACAGCTCGCTCGCGATCGCCATCGGCTATCCGGATCTGGTGATGGTTTCGAACACGATCATGAACCAGACCGGGCAGGCGATTGAATCCATTGCCATTTTCATGGGCGTCTATCTCGGGCTGTCGATCCTCATCTCGCTGGTGATGAACTGGTACAATGCCAAGGTCGCGCTGAGGGAGCGCTGAGCAATGACACAGATCGATACCCTCATCGGCGACGCATCGCTTACGTCCCACCGCGAAGCGCCACCGGCACCGAAAGGGCGCTGGCTCAGCGCCTATTTCGGAACGCCGGGCAACGCACTGATCACCATCCTTTGCCTCGGAACGATCTTCGCGGTTGCGAAACTGGTGATCTGCTGGCTGTTCGTCGACGCCACCTTTGTCGGCACGCCGGCGGAATGCAAGGTGACGAATGGCGCCTGTTGGCCGTTCCTGTCGACGAAGATGCGCTACATCTTCTTCGGCTTCTATCCGTTCGAGGAGCAATGGCGGCCGCTGACGGCGATGCTCTTGTTTCTCGGCGCCTGTGTCGTCTCGATGGTCCCGAAGGTCTGGGGACGGGCGCTGTTGATCGCCTGGATCGCAGTCATCCTGCCGGTGCTCTATGTGCTGATGGCGGGCGGGTTCTTTGGCCTGACGGTCGTGCCGACGACGCAATGGGGCGGGCTGCCGCTCTCCTTCATGCTTTCCTTCATCGGGCTTGCCTGCGCGTTGCCGCTTGGGATCGCGCTTGCACTCGCCCGCGCCTCCAGCCTTCCAGCCATCCGCATCCTGGGAGTGAGCTTCATCGAGATCGTGCGCGGCGTGCCGCTGATCAGCATCCTGTTCATGGCAACGGTCATGCTGCCGCTGTTCGTGCCCGACGGCATCACCATCGATAAGCTCATCCGCGCACAGGTGGCGATCATCCTCTTTGCCGCCGCCTATATCGCCGAGATCGTCCGTGGCGGCTTGCAGGCGGTGCCCAACGGGCAGGTGGAGGCCGGACACTCGCTCGGTCTGCACTACTGGCAGATCATGCGCAAGATCGTGCTGCCGCAGGCGTTGAAGAAGGTCATCCCGCCGCTCGTCAGCCTCTTCATCGGGTTCTTCCAGGATACGACACTGGTGACCATCGTCGGCTTGCTCGACTTCCTCGACACCGTGCGTACCGCCATGCGCGATCCGGAATGGCAGGGCATCGCGGTGCTAGAAGGCTACGTCTTCGCGGCCGTCGTCTATTTCATTTTCAGTGCTCTCATGGGAGCTTACAGCCGTTTCCTCGAACAATATTTCAGGACATCGCATGACTAAAGAGATCCACGTCATCCGCAATGTGCATACGCTCGTCGCCTTCGACAGCGAGCGCAATGGCCATGTCTATCTGCACAACGCCGACATCGCCTATGACGACAAGGGCTTCGTCCATGTCGGCGGTCACTACGAAGGTCCGTTCGACAGTGAGAGTTCCGGCCGCGACCGGATGATCATGCCGGGCTTCGTCAATGTCCATTGCCACTCCGGCGAAGAGCCGATCTCCAAGGGCATCTTCGAGGACACGGGCACGGCAGCCCTTTGGGGCAATGCGCTCTACGAATACTCCAACCTTCTGGAGATCGACGAAGACGCGATCGAGGCGTCGCTGACCGTCATGGTCGGTGACCTGATGCGCAGCGGCGTCACCACGCTGCTCGATATCGCCGGCCCGCATGAAAGCTGGCTGCCGACGCTCGCGCGAAGCGGTGCACGCGCTTTCGTCGCGCCGGGCTTCCGCGAGGCGCAGTGGCATGTCGAAGACAGCCACCGTCTCGATTTCCGCTGGGACAAGGCGCGTGGGCGCGACGCTTTCGCTCGGGCTCTGGAGGTCGTCGATGCCGCGACAGCGCACCCCTCCGGTCGGCTTGGCGGCGTCGTCGCACCATCGCAGATCGAGACCTGCTCGCCGGAACTGCTGCAGGATGCGGTGGCGGCAGCGCGCAAGCGCGGCGTTCCGGTCACCATCCACGCCGCCCAGACCATGGCCGAGCACGAGGAACTCCTGCGCCGACACGGACTGACGGCCGTGCAATATCTCGAAAGCCTGGGCTTGCTCGGAAAGGATCTGATCCTCGGCCATTGCATCTTTGTCGACAGCCATTCGTGGACGCGCCAGCGCACGGAGGTCGATTTGCGTCTTCTTGCCGATCGCCAGACGACCGTCGCCCATTGCCCGGTCACCTTCTCGCGCAGCGGCATGGCGCTGGAATCGGTCGGCCGCTACCGTCGGGCAGGCGTTAACGTTGCGCTCGGAACGGACAGCTATCCCTTCAATATGCTGGAAGAAATGCGCCAGGCGATGATCTGTGCACGACTGTCCGGCAAGTCCGTCTTCGATGTCGCGACCGGTGATATCCTGGAGGCTGCGACCATCGCCGGCGCCAGGGCGCTCGGCCGTGATGACATCGGCCGCATCGCCGTCGGTTCCAAAGCGGATTTCCTCGTGGTCGATCTTCGCCACCACGCGATGCAGCCAGTCTACGATCCGCTGCGCAATCTCCTTCATTGTGCAGCCGAGCGGGCGATAGAGCGGGTCTATGTTGACGGAACCTGCGTCGTCAGCGGCGGACGGCCAACCCTGATCGACTACGATGGAGCGCTTGCGAAGCTGCAGGAGGCGCAGGACTACGCTTGCCGGAAGGCACCTGAAAACGACCCGAAGGGCCGCGGGATGCGGACGCTAGCGCCGCTATCCTTGCCCATGGCCCGTCCGGGAAGGGCGTAGCCGCCAAAAGAGACGGTTCAGACTAAGATCAGTAGAAAAGGCGGTGGGCGGCGAAGAGGCAAATCAGGATCGCCGCCGCCCCACCGGCCAACGCGCTCAGCCGCCGCTCGAGAAAATCACGGATCTCCTCGCCGAAGCGGCGCAGCAGCCAGGCGAGCACAAAGAAGCGCGCGCCACGTGCAACGATCGCCGACATGATGAAAAAGCCGAGGTTGATGTTGGCCGCGCCCGAAAGGATGGTCACGACCTTGATCGGCGGCAGATGGGCCAGGCCTGAGGTCACGAGCAGCAACGCCAGCATTTCAGAGTCGACCGACGCCTTCAGATGCTCGAACGTGTCGAGCTTGCCGTAGAACTCCAGCAGCGGCCTTGCCAGCGTATCGAAGGCATAATGGCCGAGATACCAGCCGGCGACACCCCCGAGCACCGACGCGATGGTGGCCACAAGCGCGTAGCGCCACGCCCGCTCCGGGCGCGCCAGCGCCATCGGGATAAGGAGCAGATCCGCGGGGACCGGAAAGATCGAGCTTTCGACAAAGGCGATGATGCCAAGCCAGACAATGGCGGTTTCTCGTGTCGCGAGCGACATCGTCCAGTCATATAGGCGTCGGAGCATGAATTACGGTTCGCTGTTGGTGGTAGGCCCTCTATAGGCGACCGAGCGGGGTGTAAATGTGGCCGCCTTGGCATTTGAGCGATTTCTTACGAAGGGCGAGGCATGGCCGCCGCTAAGCAACAGCCATGCGTGCATAACGGCTTGGCGGCTGTCCAACATGGCGGCTGAAGGCTGTGCTGAAGGTACTGGCTGAACTGTAGCCTACACGTTCGGCGACGGAGGCGAGATCGACGTCGCGTTGCCGCAGCAGATCCTTGGCGAGCGCCATGCGCCAGACGAGCAGATATTCCATCGGCGGCACGCCAACAGCGCGGGTGAAGCGCTCGAAGAACACGGAGCGGGAGAGTGCCGCCTCGCTCGCGAGTTCCGCCACCGTCCAGGCATGGGCCGGATCGGCGTGGATCTGCCGAATGGCCGCCGCCAGCCGCGGGTCACCCAGGCCGCGCAACAGGCCGGGCGTTGCGCTTTCGCCTTGAATAGACCGAAGGGCCTCGATCAGCATGACTTCCACAAGCCGTGCCAGCACCAGGTCCCGGCCTGGCCTTTCGTCACGCGCCTCTTCGCCCACCAGACACACGAGTGTCGAAAGTCGGTCGATCCCGCGCAGATGCATCAATGTCGGCAGCAGCGAAACAAGCAGTCCGGCATCGGGCGAGTCGAGGACGAAATAGCCGCCGAGCAGGCGCACGTCCGGTTCGCCGTGTTGCCTGCCGTGGCGAACCTCGCCGGTCGGCGCCGGCATCCCCTTGGGGTCGATGAAGGTCGGCTGAACCGGATCGAACCCCGAAAGGGTGAAACCCGGTGTTGCCGGCAGCAGCACGAAATCTCCGGCCTCCAATGTGACCGGTACCTCGCCATCGACAGCCAGCCGGCAAGCCCCCTCGATGACGGTGCAGAAGCTCGGCTGCCCGAAATCGGCATAGCGCACGGCCCAGCGGCCGGCGCCGCTGATACCCTTGGTGAAGACCGTGCGCGGACGAAGAAGCTGAATGAGTTGCGAGAGTGGATCGACCATGTCAGGACGATAGCAAATGAAATCAGGACTTCAAGCCGTAGAGCGTCCAGAGCGGAGGCGATATCTCTTTTCCATCGAAACAACTGACAGGAAATCGCGATGAATACCGTACTGATTACCGGCTGCTCTTCCGGTTACGGGCTGGAGACGGCGCGGCGCTTTCATGCCGAGGGCTGGAACGTGATCGCCACGATGCGCCGACCGCAGCGAGACATTCTGCCGAACTCCGACCGGTTGCGTGTCTTGGCTCTTGATGTCACCGATCGCGACAGCATCGCGGCTGCGATTGAGGAAGCCGGCCCGATCGATGTGCTTGTTAACAACGCCGGTATCGGCGTGGTTGGCGCCTTCGAGGCGACTCCGATGTCCCATATCCGCAAGGTTTTCGACACCAATACCTTCGGTGTGATGGCCATGACCCAGGCGGTGATACCGCAGTTCCGTGCCCGCCGGTCGGGCGTCGTGGTCAACGTTACGTCCACTGTGACGCTTGCTTCCATGCCGCTCGCCGCAGCCTATACCGCCAGCAAGTCGGCGATCCAGGGCTTCACCGGCTCGCTCGCTCACGAACTGGAAGCTTTCAACGTCAGGGTTAAGCTGGTCGAGCCCGGCTACGCGCCGACCACCCGCTTCGCCCGCAACACCACTATGCGCGTCGAGGACCTGATCCCGGCGGCCTATGCGGATTTTGCCGCACCCATCTTCGCGCAGTTTGCCGCCCCACCCTTGGTCACGACCGAGACCGATGTGGCGGAGGCCGTTTGGCAGGCGGCGAACGATCTGTCCGGCCAGCTCCATTTCCCGGCTGGCGCCGACGCCGTGGCGCTTGCCAAGGCGAGCTGATCTCGCCTTCCGATACGGGACCGCGACAGCGCGCGGGCCTGTACAGGTGTCAAGCGATCAGTCGGAGGCGCGCGTCTGTCTCCGTCCGGTTGTGCGCGCCGGATGCCGTACGGAAGCGCTCGACGAGATCGAAGAGGCCGGATGCCTGGCTTGAGAGCCGAAGAGTCATGGCGGTGCTGTCTTCAACCATCGCATTGTTCTGCTGCGTCACGGCGTCCAGCGACAGCATGGTCTGGTTGATGTGCTGCAGGTCGTTCGCCTGGTCGCGCGCGTCGCCGGCAATCTGCTGTGTCTGCTCGTTGATGGCATGGATCTGGCCGGAGATCTCGTCGAGTGCATCGCCTGCCGCCCGAACCAGCGAAACGCCCTTCGTCACTTCCTCTGCCGAGGTGGTGATGATCGCCTTGATTTCCCGGGCGGCGAGGGCGGATTTCTGTGCCAGCTCCCGCACTTCATGCGCGACGACCGCAAAGCCCTTGCCCGCTTCGCCGGCACGGGCCGCTTCGACCCCCGCATTCAGGGCCAGCAGGTTGGTCTGGAACGCGATGTCGTTGATGGTTCCGATGATCTGGGAAATGGCGACCGATCCCTTTTCGATCTGAGCCATGGCGCCGACAGCGTTCATGACCACCTGGCCCGAGCGGTCGGAGCTCGCCTTGGCGGCAGCCGCGATCGTCGTCGCCGATGTAGCGTGTTCGGCAGTGCGCCCGATGGTGGCGGTAATTGCGCTCAAGGCCGCGGTTGCTTCTTCCAATGTCGCCGCCTGATGTTCGGTGCGCTTGGCGAGCTGGCCGATGGCGTCGCGCATCTCGCCGGTCTCGCCGTCGATCTCAGCGCTTCTCGCCTTCACGTCGCCAAGCGTGACGGCAAGGCTCTCCAGCGACAGGTTGAAGTCCGAGCGCAGACGGTCGAAACCGGCGCCGAAGGGCCGGTCGATGCGTGCAGTCAGGTCGCCATGCGACAACCGTTCGAGCCCCGACGCCAGCATCTCTACGGCCTCGTTGATCTGGCGCGCCACCTCGGACTGGGTCATCTCTCGGACTTGTCGTTCCTCTTCGATCATGGTCCGCGTTTCCGCCGCCTCGGTTTCAAGGCGGGCGCGATCGAGAAGCGCGTCGCGGAAGACTAGGACGGAACGGGCCATGTCACCGATCTCGTCCTTGCGGTTCCGGCCGACGCCGCCGATCGTCGTGTCGCCGTCGGCGAGTTGGCTCATGTCCTGAACGAGGCCGGTGATCGGGCGCGTCAGCCGGCGTGAATACCAGATGGAAATTGCCAGCGCTGCCGCGAGGACGGCCAGAGCCGTCGCGAGCGTCCAGTTGCGCAAGGCGGTGACGGCGGCAAAGGCTTCCCGTGACGTCATGACCGCGGCCATGGTCCAGCGAGTGCCGAAAGCATCGAGGCTTGTGGCAGCCATCTGCGCTTCCTCGCCGCGGAAATCGGCGAGCCTACTGCTGACGATGACATCTTCCGCCGGCTGGTCCGGCGAGACCCGGGCCTTGAGGATATCGTTGTCGGGTGTGGTGGCGCTGTCAGTGAGGAAAAATCCGTTGCCGTCGAGAAGGATCGTTTCGCCAGTCTCGCCAAGGCCCGTGCGGTTGCCGACGATCTCTCCGATGCGCGCGTCCGGCATCTCCAGGATCAAGGTACCGATCTTACCGTCGATCGATTCCAGCGGGATGGCGATGAACGCCGCGGGGCTGCCGCCGAGCGGTGCATAGGCCTCGTAGGAGGCAAAGGCCAGTTTGCTCTTGTCTGTTCCCTCGGCGGTTTCGCGGAAGATGCGACCAAGCCCCGTGTCCTTCCAGGACCCGTCTTTGAGGCTGACGGCAAAGTTGCCCTTCTTGTTGAGGGAGTAGACAACGTCACCGCTGAGATTGGCGAGCAGCACGTCGCGATAGCCGTGGGCTTCCGCGAAGCGGCGGAAATACGGGTGATAGTGCGCATGGAGCGCGTCGTAGTCGTCGATGCCAGCGGTACTGTAGAGCGCGCGCTTGTCATCGAGATTGGGGTTTTGCGTGAGGTAACGGCGCTGCAATTCGCTCTCGGCCTTGTCGCCGAACTTGGCGGCAGCGCCATTCAGATCGCTGAGCGCCTTGGCGACGGATTTCTGCGCCTGCAGATTGCGCAGGTCGTTTTCCACGGTGGTGAGATAGTGGCGAAGCTCGTTGCGGCGGGCATCGGCGAGCGCCTCCAGCTTCTCGATCGCCGCGCGCGACGACAGGTCGCCGCTGACGGTCAGGCTGGCAAGACTGGTGGCAGCGATGGAGAAGGCAGCCAGAGCCGCCGCTGCGAGGGGTAGCTTCGCGGACAAACGCATAACAATCACCGGGCTTCAAGGAGAGGAGGCCATGCCAAAGGGCTGGTCGCGACGCCTCATGCGCCCGGCGGGAGATCTCCCGCGCGGAGAGTTATACGGTCGCATGTTACAGTTTGATGACGTCCGGATGACGAGGCGAAAGTTTAGCCGTGGACTTATCTCGGCAGGGTGCCGGTCAGAAAGACCTTCGCGCAGCTCTCAGCGCGCGCCATGATCGTCGCTTCGTCAATGCTGCCGATGCGGCCCATCATGACGGCGCGTTGCGGCTCCATCGCCATCATGCCGCGCAGCATACCCGCCGCCAGATACGGATCCTCGATCACGAGGCGGCCGAGAGTCGTTTGCGCCCTGAGCCAGCGCTCCAGCGTTGCGTTTGTCCGCTCGATTGCCTGCTCCCAGAAGGTGGCAGCGATCTCCGGAAAGCGCTCCGCCTCGGCGAGCACCAGACGTATGATGGCGATCGTGTCTGCCGCCAGCACGAGGTGCCCATAGGCGGCAAGCAACTGCACGAGACCGGTCTTCACGCTCATGGCGTCGAGATGCTCTTCGTCGGCCTCGAGCGCGAACTCAGAGATCCTGAGGGCGATGACACGTTCGAAGAGATCGGCCTTGGTGGGAAAGAGGCGATAGAGCGTCTTGGTGGAGACGCCGGAATTCTGGGCGATAACGTTGATGTTGGCGGTCTCATAACCGAGGTCGCAGAATTGCCTTTCGGCGGCAAGGATGATCACCTTGCGGGTCTCGTCGTCGGATCGGACCTGGGGTCGGCCGCGGGAACGCGGCGATTTCTGCTTTTCGACCATGTGGACTTTCCAAATTCCTTGGCGATTTTTAGTCGTTGCCAGATGGGAAAGCAAATGTTTTCCGAAGCAGGCGTGTGCATAGCCGCACAGTTCCCTGTTTTTGGCGGATATTGCGACCTCTGCGAACACGCCCTAGCTTTGCGATATGGCGACGTCGAAGCTCACGGCCTACCGCGCAAAGCGGGATTTTTCCAGGACGCCGGAGCCTGCCGGGAGAACCGGCGGGGAGGGCAATCGTTTTGTCGTGCACAAGCACCACGCCACGGCCGATCACTATGATCTCAGGCTTCAGGTCGGTGATGTGCTGAAAAGCTGGGCAGTCCCCAGGGGGCCGTCACTCAATCCCGCCGACAAGCGTCTGGCGGTCGAGACTGAAGATCATCCGCTCGACTATATCGACTTCGAGGGCGTCATTCCGGAAGGCGAGTATGGCGGCGGGCCGATGATCGTCTGGGATACCGGCGTCTGGGCGCCGATGGACGATATCGACAAGAGCCTGAGGACCGGCGCGTTCAAGTTTCGTCTGGCCGGCGAAAAGCTCAATGGCGGCTGGATGCTGACGCGGCTGAAACCGAAGCAGCGTGAGGAAGACCAACGTAACTGGCTGCTTTTCAAGGAACATGACCTTGCAGCCGACCCTGATGTCGACATCCTGACGTCGCGTCCCGAAAGCGTGAAAAGCGGCAGGCGGATCGAGGAACTGGTCGAGCCGCCGAAGAAGCCGGCAAAGCGGGTCGTTCTTAAACCCGGCGCGCTGCCGGGTGCGGTGAAGGGCCTAAAGCCGCACCGGATCGAGCCGCAGCTTGCCAGCCCAACACCGAAGCCGCCGGGCGGTCCGCCAGACCGCCAAGTCTGGCTGCATGAAATCAAGTTCGATGGCTATCGGACGATGGCGGATATTTCGGGCGGCAACGTCAGGCTCATCACCCGCAGCGGGTTGGACTGGACGAAGCGCTACGGCGATCTGCCGGATGCCTTCCGGAAACTGCCCTGCCGCGAGGCGATCATCGACGGCGAGATCGTCGTACTCGATGACAAGGGCATCAGCCGCTTCGCGCTCTTGCAGGACGCGCTTTCGACAGGCGTCGACAGCAAGCTCGTCTTCTATGCTTTCGATATCCTCCATCTCGATGGGTGGAACCTGACCGAGGTTCCGTTGGAAAGGCGCAAGGCGCTGCTGGCGCAACTGCTCGAGGGGCAGGTATCCAGCCGTTCGGCCATCCAGTTCAGCGACCACGTCGAAGGCGATGGACACGGGCTTTACGACCAAGCCTCGGAGTTGGGGCTGGAGGGGATCGTTTCGAAGCGTGCCTCGGCACCCTATCGAAGTGGGCGCACGCAGACCTGGACCAAGACGAAGGCGCTCCAGTTCGGTGATTTCGTGATCGCCGGATACACCACTTCCGAGGCGGCCGAAGGCCTTGCTTCTCTCGCTCTCGGCGAGTGGGAGGAGGGCGAGCTGCACTATCGCGGCAAGGTCGGAACCGGGTTCGATGCGGCGACCGCCAAGCAGTTGCTGACCCGGCTGGAGGCGTTGCGCGGCGACGCGGCGGCGCTGGAAGGCGCGCCGAAGGAAATCACCTGGGTTCGGCCGGTGCTGAGCGCCCGTATCCATTATTCCAACCGCACGACCGACAATGTGCTGCGCCATGCGGTGTTCAAGGGGCTTCGCGATGTCGAGCTTTCCGCACCGGCGCGGGCAACGCGCAGGCGGCTGATCACGGATGCCGATCTCGCAAGCATCCAGGTCACCAACGCCGATCGTCGAGTGTTCGGCAAATCCGGGCCGACCAAGCTCGACATTGCCGTCTACTATGCGCTCGTCGGCGACTTCATGCTGCCGCATATCCTCGGTCGGCCGGTGTCTCTCTTCCGTTGCCCGACGGGAAAACGTGCAGACTGCTTCTTCCAGCGTCATCCCTTTACCGGCATGCCACCCTCGATCATCAGCTTCAACTCGACCAACTCCGAGGGCGAAACCAACTCCTTCCTCTCGATCGAAGGCACGAAGGGCTATCTGGCGCTCGCTCAGTTCGGCGTGATCGAGCTTCACAGTTGGGGCACGAAGCGTGAGCGGCTGGAAAAACCCGACCGCATCGTCTTCGATCTCGACCCCGGCCAAGGCATCGCCTGGCGCGTTGTGGTCGAGGCAGCCGTCCATATCCGCGGTGAGCTGGAAGCGCTCGGCCTCGTTCCCTTCGTCAAGACATCCGGCGGCAGCGGCATCCATGTGGTCGTGCCGGTGACGCCGAAACTCGACTGGAAGAAGACGCACCAGGCGACGAGCGCGATCGCGACACGGCTGGCGGCAAGCGCACCGCAAACCTTCACCACCACGATGGGCAAGGAGAACCGCATCAAGCGGATCTTCATCGATTATCACCGCAATGCCCGCAGCCATACGGCGGCGGCGCCCTATTCGCTGCGTGCACGCACAAATCTGCCCGCCTCGACGCCGCTCAACTGGGCGGATCTAGAGACTATCGACGCTCCGGAGGATTTGAATTATTCTTCGCTGCCTGGACTTCTGGATACATTCGGCGATCCCTGGGCGGATATCGACGACTTTGCCAAGGATTTGCCGCTTCTGTCCGAAACGAGGACGTAATGCGTTTGGCCGCGTAGGAGACAATCATGGCGCCCAGGGCAAGTTGGAAAGGTTATCTCAAACTCAGTCTCGTCAGTTGCCCCGTGAGGCTCTATCCGGCGACCAGCTCGAGCGAACGCATCAGCTTCAATCAGCTTCACAAGGACACCCACAACCGGATCAACATGAAGCCGGTCGACCCGGAGCTCGGCCTTGTCGAGCGCTCCGATCTGGTCAAGGGTTACGAATACGAAGACAAGAAATACATCATCATCGAGGACGCCGATCTCGAAAGCGTCAGGATCGAATCCAACCACACCATGAACATCGAGGCCTTCGTCGATGAAGGCTCCGTCGATGTGATCTACCAGGACGCGCCCTATTACCTGGCGCCCGACGGCGCGATGGCGGAGGAAACCTTCGTCGTGCTGCGTGAGGCGTTGAAAAAAAGCGGCAAGCTCGCAATCGCGCGTCTGGTGCTTTCGAGCCGGGAGCGGGTTGTGACGATCGGTTCACGCGAAACCGGAATGTTCGTGTGTACTCTGAGAAACCCGAGCGAAGTGCGTGGAACCGCTGAGTATTTTGGCAATATCCCCGTCGGCCATCCCGACCCCGAAATGCTGCAGCTTGCCGAAGCGCTGATCCAGCAGAAGATGACGGTCTTCGATCCGAAGAACTACGAGGACCGCTACGAGATCGCGCTGATGAAGATGATCCGAGAGAAGCTTAAAGGTCATAAGCCGATCATTGCGGCAGCGCCGGAACGTGGCAACGTCATCAATCTCATGGATGCCCTGAAGGCGAGCCTGTCGCAGTCGAAGCCACCGGCAAAGAGCAAGTCCAAGGCCGAGCCGGCGGCGAAGGAAACGGCCAAGGCTGCAACTCCGGCTGCGGCCAAGCGGACGGCGGCAAAACCGACCGCGAAGAAGAAAGCCTGATGGCGGTTGCAGGCCAGACATTCGGTATCGTCGGGGGCCTCTCGGCCTTCCCGCGGCGACTTGTGGCGCGGGAAGTGGAGCGACAGTTCGGCCACTTGCGGCGCGGCGTTACGCGCCAGACGACGTATCTGGTGTTCGGCCGGAACCTGCTGGCGAAGTCGAGCGAAGCGGAGATCGAAGCCCGTTTCGATGCGGAAAATGCGGCGGGGCGATGGCTCGTCAGCGAGAACGGCTTCCTCCGGCTTCTCGGGCTGATGTCGGTGCCTGTAGCGTCCGCACTCACACGTCAGTCTCTGATCGATCAGGCCAAGCTTTCTCCGCGGACCTTCGATCTCCTGTCCCTGTTCGATGCTTTCGAGCATGACAGCGAGCCCTTTTCGTTCCGTGATCTCATCCTCGCCAGAAAGTATGCGGAACTGATTGGAAGCGGTGCGAATTGGAGCGCCATCGTCCGATCCGTTCATCGTTCGGGACAGGTCGCGTCGTTAACGGCGCTTTCGCTGCATAGTGGCGGTCCCGATGCGATCTACGCGCGGAGTGCCGAGGGGCTGAGCGAGCTCAATGGGCAATTGCTCTTCGATCTCGGCACGCCCGATGATGCCGCCCTGGAAGATCTCTTTGATCTGGCCGAGGAGGCGGAGGCGAATGGCGACTACGAGGAGGCCGCCACCTTCTATCAGCGCTATCTCGCCATGGACCGGACGGATTCGGTTGCGGCTTTCAATCGTGCCAATTGCCTGAAGGCTGCAGGACGGGAGCTGGATGCGGCGCATGACTACGCCCGTGCCATCAAACTCGATCCATCCTTCGTCGAGGCTTGGTTCAACCTCGCCGGGCTGATGAGTGAACGGGGACGGATCGACACTGCCCGCAGGCACCTTAGGAAGGCAATCGAGCTCGACGGCGACTATGCCGACGCTGTCTTCAATCTGGCGAAGCTCGAATTCGATGCCGGTGATCTCGGTGAAGCCAGGCGCTGGTGGAGTCGCTATCTCGAACTCGATAGCGACAGCGAATGGGCGCGAACGGCGGAACGCGGCGTGCAATATGTCGATCTGCAAGGCCGTCCAAGGACAGCGGGCTGATATGGGCGACAAATTCCTTTTCGACGGACCTGATGATGCGCCCGTCACCATCCTTCTTGCCCATGGCGCCGGCGCGCCGATGGATTCCGCGTCAATGACTGCGACCGCCAAGGCGCTTGCTGCCGCCGGCTTCCGCGTCGCCCGCTTCGAGTTCGGCTACATGGCGGCGCGGCGGACGTCGAACGGGCGCAAGCCCCCGCCGCGCGCCGAGACGCTCAATCCGGAATATGTCGCCGCCATCGAAGCGCTTGATGCGAAGGGGCCGCTCATCATCGGCGGCAAGTCGATGGGTGGGCGAGTTGCGAGCATGGTCGCCGACCAACTCCATGCGACCGGCAAGATCACCGGGCTGCTCTGCCTCGGCTATCCCTTCCACCCGCCGGCAAAGCCGGAGCAGTTGCGCACCAAACATTTGGCTGGGCTGAAGACGCCAACCCTGATTTGCCAGGGTACCCGTGACGAGTTCGGCACGCGCGAGGAGGTTCCGGGCTATACGCTTTCCGACGCGATCGAAGTCCTATGGCTCGAGGACGGCGACCATGACCTGAAGCCGCGCAAGAGCCTTTCCGGCTTTTCAACCGCCGATCATTTGAGGACCGTGGCCGATGCGGTGGCGGCCTGGGCCGCCCGACTGACGCGCTGATCTGTTTGCCGGGATGAAGATCGCCACCTTCAACATCAACGGCATCAACAAGCGGCTCGAAAACCTGATCGCCTGGCTTGGCGAAACCAAGCCTGACATTGTCTGCCTGCAGGAACTGAAAGCCACCGACCGCCAGTTTCCACGCACGGCGGTCGAGGCGGCCGGCTATGGCGCCGTCTGGCAGGGACAATCCGCCTGGAATGGCGTGGCAATCCTCGCCCGCGACAGCGCGCCGGTCCTGACTCGCGTCGGGCTCGACGGTGATCCCTCGGACAACCAGGCTCGCTACATCGAGGCTGCCGTCAGCGGCGTCCTGGTCGCCTGCCTCTATGCCCCCAACGGCAACCCGCAGCCCGGCCCCAAGTTCGCCTACAAACTCGCCTGGCATGAGCGAATGGCCGAACACGCCGCCGAGCTCTTCGCCCTCGATCTGCCTGTTGTGCTTGCCGGCGACTACAACATCGTGCCGGAGCCGCGCGACATCTACCCGACAACCTCCTACGACGACAACGCGCTGGTGCAGCCGGAAAGCCGTGCTGCGTTCCGTACGCTCCTCGACCACGGCTGGCTGGATGCGCTGCGCAAGACCCATCCGAAGGAACAGCTCTTCACATTCTGGGACTATCGCCGGAACCGGTGGCAGCGCGATGCCGGGCTCCGGCTCGATCATATGCTGCTCAGCCGCAAGCTGTCCCGCAAGCTCATTGGCGCCGGCATCGACCGCGAGGTTCGCGGCATGGAGGGCGCGAGCGACCACGCGCCGGTTTGGATCACGTTGCGCGATTGAGCTGGCTATATTGCGGGAATGAAGCTGAGAGCGTCAGCGCTATTCGCAACCCTTATCCGGATTACACCCGCTGCGGCAGGTGGATGGAAACGGCGACCGCGAACGTCCAAGGTAACCACGAAGGAGAGCCGCATGAAAATCAGCGCACGCAATCGCCTCAAGGGCAAGATCTTCGAAGTGATCAAGGGCGCTACCACCGCCCACGTTCGTATCGACGTCGGCGGCTCGAGCGTGACTGCTGCAATCACCAACGAGTCGGTCGACGAGTTGGGTCTAAAGGTCGGCGGCGAGGCCTATGCGGTCATCAAGGCTTCGGACGTCATGGTCGGGACTGACTGACAATTCTCAGGAAGGGCGCGTGGGTCTTCCGTCGCGCCCACCCAAATCTTGATCGATCACGCCTTCTGGCAATTATGTGGGCCGCTGTCGCCGGCCTCGAAGTCGCCGCGCTGCGGCGGCGCGATCGGCTTGAACGGGGTCCGGTCGGGCTTCAGGTCAATAAGGGGCGTGCCGTCGAGGCAATCGAGACTGCGGACAAGCAGCGTTGAGCCTTCCACAGCTTCAAGCTTGACGGTCGACGTGCCGATCAGATTGGGGCGCACGGGCGAGCGCAGTGAAAAGGTGCCGTGCACCGCTATCTGACAATCGAGCCCGGGACCGTCCTGGCCTCTTTTGCTTTGGTCCATCTGTGCTCACCCGGTCGAGCGAGCATCTGGCCGCGATCGTGTGTCGCGACGTGCCGCCGCCCCGCATACGCCGCAACTGTTGCACTGAGATACAAATCTCCATCGATCGGAAACATCCGCGATACGTCGCGATGGTCCTCTGCCGCACATGTCAAGTGATCACTGCCTCGGGGCATTGATCCAATGCGGAGAGACGATGATGCTCCTCTTTGTTGTAGCCTATCTTGCAGGCGTCCTGACGATCGTCAGTCCCTGTATCCTGCCGGTCCTGCCATTCGTGTTTGCCCGCGCCGGCCAGCCCTTTTCCACCAGCATACTTCCGATGCTGCTCGCCAAGATCGTGACCTTTGCGGGCATCGCCTCGCTTGCCGCGCTCGGCGGCAACTGGGCGGTCCAGGCGAACGCGTTTGGCCGCTACGCCGCGATCGCGCTACTGGCGGTCTTCGGCGTAACACTGCTCTCAACGCGTGCCGCAGCTTTTGTGACTGGCCCACTCGTGGCGCTGGGAAACCGGCTGTCGAGAAAGGCTGCGACCGGGGAGAAGGGCGGCGTCGGCGGCGCCATCCTGCTCGGTGTTGCGACCGGATTGCTTTGGGCACCCTGCGCCGGACCGGTGCTCGGCCTGGTGTTGACCGGCGCGGCGCTGAACGGCGCGAACGTGCAGACGACGCTTTTGCTTGGCGCCTACGCCGCAGGCGCCGCGACCTCGCTGGCGCTTGCCGTTCTTGCCGGCGCCAGAGTGTTCGCGGCGATGAAGCGCTTCCTCGGCATTGGCGACCGCATCCGCCAGGGCCTCGGCGTTGCGGTGCTGGCCGGCGTTGCGGCCATCGCCCTTGGGCTGGACACCGGCCTGCTGGCGCAGCTTTCCTATGCGAGCACTTCGGGCTTCGAACAGTCGATCCTCGATCGCCTGCGCGCCAATGCGGCGCCTGCCGACGTCGCAAGCACCCGCATGACCCTTGCCGCTAAGGATACGAGACAGGCGGCCTATCGCAGCGACCTCCCGGTCGAAGGTCCGTTCCCGTCGCTCGACGGCGCCGTTCAGTGGCTGAATTCCAAGCCGTTGACCCCGGCCGAGCTTCGCGGCAAGGTCGTCCTTGTCGACTTCTGGACCTACTCCTGCATCAACTGCATCCGGACCATCCCCTATGTGCGGGCCTGGGCCGAGAAGTACCGGGATCAGGGTCTGGTCGTCATTGGTGTTCACGCGCCGGAATTTGCCTTTGAAAAGCAGATCGGCAACGTCGAAAAGGCGGTGCGTGACTTCAAGATCACCTATCCGGTGGCGATCGACAACGACTTCGCCATCTGGCGCGCGTTCTCCAACAGCTACTGGCCGGCCCACTACTTCATCGATGCCGAAGGGCAGATCCGCTACACGCATTTCGGCGAGGGCGACTATGAAGGTTCCGAGCGGGTGATCCAGGATCTGCTGGCGGAGGCCGCGGGGAAGCGGAAGGCCGAAAACAACTTCGTCAAACCGGATGCAAAGGGCGCCGAAGCCTCGCCCGACCTCTCCCGGCTCGGATCGGGCGAGACTTACCTCGGGTATGAGCGGGCCGCGAATTTCGTGTCTCCGGAGGGCGTCTCCGCAGACAGCGCCAAGCGCTATACGGTCGATAGCCCGCGTCTCAACGAGTGGGGCCTTACCGGCAACTGGACAGTCGAGGCCGAGCAGGCCCGTGTCAACGAAGCGGGCGGCGGTATCACCTACCGGTTCCGCGCTCGCGATCTGCATCTGGTGCTTGGGCCTGGCGCCGGCGGTAAGCCGATCCCGTTTCAGGTGACGGTGGATGGTGTGGCACCCGCAGCAGACCGTGGCTCGGATATCGACGCGTCCGGCAGGGGGACCGTCACGGAGACCCGCCTCTATCAGCTCGTGCGCCAGTCAGGCGCGGCGCGGGAACGGACCTTCGAGATCCGCTTTCTCGAACCCGGCGCGGAAGCCTTCGTTTTCACTTTTGGATGAGAGTTCACAGATGACCGACAAACAACACCAGCGTGGGCGCCGCTTGCCCGCCCTTTCCCGACGTCTGTTCGTCGCGCTGGCAATGGTTGGCGGCGGGCTGACGTTCGCCTTCGACGAACAAACGGCGGCGCAGCAGGCCAAACCCATTCCCAAGGCGCTCCATGACGTCGCTTCAACGGAGACAAGGCAGACGGCAGTGCTCGCAGGCGGCTGCTTCTGGGGTGTGCAAGCCGTGTTTCAGCATGTGGCCGGCGTCACGGGCGTCAGATCCGGCTATGCCGGCGGCAGCGCGGAGACGGCGACCTACGAACAGACGGAAACCGGCACCACCGGCCACGCCGAAGCGGTGGAGATTACCTTCGATCCCAAGACGATCAGCTATGGGCAGCTTCTCGAGATCTATCTCTCGGTTGCACATGATCCGACGCAACTCGGCGGACAGGGGCCGGACAGCGGCCCGCAGTATCGATCGGCGATCTTCCCGCGCAATGAAGCGCAGGCGAAGGTCGCTTCCGACTACATCGCGCAACTGAACGCGGCGGACGTCTTTGCCCGGCCGCTTGTGACGACCATCGAACCCGGCAAGGCTTTCTATCAAGCGGAGGCCTATCACCAGGATTACGTCTACAACAATCCAGGCCAGCCCTATGTGGTCCTCTACGAGCAACCGAAGATAGAAGCGCTGCACCGCCTGTTCCCGAGCCTCTATCGCGAGAAGCCGGTGCTTGTCGCTGACAGCGCGTCGTAGCCGATCATGAGCTTGCGCGGATCGCGAGCACGACCAGACCCGTGACGTTTCGAACGGATCTTGCAAGGGGGTCGAGCCAAATCGGCCTTCTACACAAGGATACAGTTTTGCGGCCGCCCGCACACATCCGCGATACGCCCAAAGGACACTCTGGCGGTGAGCAAGGCTTGGGCCCGTGGTGACGGGACGAGTCGCTGCCGCCATGATCAACGGAAGGAGCCGTCATGCGTATTTTCGCAACAGTTTTTGCCATAGCCGTCCTTGCGGCGGCACCATGCGCTTGGGACAGCGGCCCGGGAGAGCCCTCGCTTCTTGCCGCGCTCGTCGCCAATCCGGCGTCCGCAACGGCCGCGGTGCGGCCGCAGTTGGCCGCGATTGAGGACGGAGGATTGCTACCGGAGGCTCCGCACGAGGACCTTGCCAACCCGTTCTTCGATTGATCACCGCACCGCGAGAACTGGCGGCGCGAACCTTTGAAGCCAATCAAGGTGGATTCTCGCAGCGAAGCCGATGGGCACATGAAGGTTCTAAAACGGGGTCGACGCGCTGCGTCGGCCCCGTCTTCGTTTGCTGACCTCCGCGGTGCAGCTGCAGAAACCCGGAGCGTTTCGTATCTGTCTGCCGTCGTGCTCGGCCGTTCAAACATTGCGATACATAGCCGCCGCTCCAGAACACATCTCGGATACACCGCCCAGGCATGGTCACGGCGAAGTTTGGTTCGCATCCCTCCTACACGGCGTTGCAGTCGGTGAAGGTGGGTTTGGCCTAAAACGTCGGAATTACGACATTTGAGCCACTGGCGTTTCGTCTTACCATCGAGGCTCCAACCAAGGCAAAGGAGCTTGAAATGAGCAGGAATTCCAAAGGTACGGCACTTATCACCGGCGCGTCCTCCGGTATCGGCGCGATCTATGCCGATCGTCTGGCGCGCCGCGGCTTCGACCTGATCCTCGTTGCCCGCAACCGTGAGCGCTTGAATGGGCTCGCCAGCCGGCTGGCGGACGAGACCGGGCGCGCCATCGAGGTCGTCGCTGCGGACCTCGGGAACAAGGACGATGTCAGGCGGGTCGAGAAGATCCTCCGGGACGACGCGAGCATCACGGTGCTGATCAACAATGCGGGTGTTGGTGCCACCGCACCGCTGCTCTCATCCGATGTCGACAAGATGGAGGAGATGATCACGCTCAACGTCAGCGCGCTGACGCGGCTGACCTATGCGGCCGCGCCCGGATTTGCCGCGCGCGGCGCCGGCACGATCATCAACATCGCTTCGATCGTCGGCGTTGCGCCCGAACTCCTGAACGGCGTCTACGGTGGCACGAAGGCCTTCGTTTTGGCGTTCACCCTGTCGCTGCAGAAGGAACTTGCCGACAAGAACATCCGCATCCAGGCCGTGCTGCCGGGTGCGACTGCGACCGACTTCTGGGGCATTGCCGGCACGCCGCTCGAACATGTTCCAAGCGAGATCGTCATGCGGGCCGAAGACATGGTTGATGCCGCGCTTGCCGGTCTCGATCAGGGCGAAGTGATCACCATCCCGGCGCTGCCGGAGGCCGCTGATTGGGCGGCCTATGAGGCGGCTCGGCAAAAACTCATGCCGAACCTTTCAAGGAGCGCACCCGCAGCTCGCTACAACATCGGGGGATAGCCCCGATCTGCCTCCGGGCTCCTCCCATCCCGGAATTGCTCGGCGATGCCTCTGGCATCGCCCCAACTCGAACCAGGAGAATGATGATGTCCAGACGCTATTTGCCAACTGCCAAGAGCAGTCGCTTGGCCGCCTTCGCGCTGTCCGGAGCGATCGCGATCCTGCTTCCTCCGCTCGCCGCCCACGCCGCAGGTGCCTCCTCGGCGGGCGGTGCTCAGGTCGTTGCCGCCGCAAAGCCCGCGGCCGACGAATCCATTCGGCCATTCCAGTTCCATGCCAGCGATGCGGCGCTTGCCGACCTCAAGCAGCGCATCGCGGCCACCAAGTGGCCGGACCGGGAACTGGTGAACGACGGCACCCAGGGCGTGCAGCTCGCCACCATGCAGAAGCTCGCCGACTATTGGGCGACCAAGTACGATTGGCGGAAGGTGGAGAAGAAGCTCAACGACCTGCCGCAGTTCGTGACCAATATCGACGGCGTCGACGTCCATTTCATTCACGTGCGGTCGAAGCACAAGAACGCGATGCCTCTCATCGTCACCCACGGCTGGCCGGGCTCGATCATCGAGCAGCTGAAGATCATCGATCCTCTGACGAACCCGACGGCGCATGGCGGCAGCGAAGCCGATGCCTTCGACATCGTCATTCCCTCGCTGCCCGGCTACGGCTTCTCCGGCAAGCCCACCGAGCGCGGCTGGGATCCGGTGCGGATTGCGCGGGCCTGGGCGGTGCTGATGCAGAGGCTTGGTTATACCCACTACGTCGCACAGGGCGGCGACTGGGGGGATGCGGTCACGGAGCAGATGGCGCTGCAGCGGCCGGCCGGGTTGCTGGGCATCCACACGAATATGCCGGCGACCGTTCCCGCCGAGATCCAGAAGAGCCTCGACGCGGGTGGCCCAGCGGCGTCGAACCTCTCCGCCGACGAGCGCCGTGCCTATGACCAGCTCGATTTCTTCTACAAGAACGGTTTGTCCTATGCGCAGGAGATGAGCAAGCGTCCGCAGACGCTCTATGGCATCGAGGATTCGCCGATCGGGCTTGCCAGCTGGATGCTGGACCATGACGCCCGCAGCTACGAACTGATCGCCCGCGTCTTCGATGGCCAGTCGGAGGGCCTGAGCCGTGATGACGTGCTCGACAACATCACGCTCTACTGGCTGACCAATACCGCCGTGTCGTCGGCGCGTCTCTACTGGGAGAACAAGCTCGCCTTCTTCCAGCCGAAGGGCATTCAGATTCCGGTGGCCGTCAGTGCCTTCCCGGACGAACTTTATCAGGCGCCGAAGTCGTGGGCAGAGAAGGCGTTTCCCAAGCTTATCCATTATAATCGCCTCGCCAAGGGCGGACACTTTGCGGCCTGGGAGCAGCCGGCGGCCCTGGTCGATGAATTGAGAGCTTCCTTCAAGTCACTGCGTCAACCGAGCTGACAGAAAGGGGCGCGCGAAAGCGCGCCCCGCCGTTGCACAAAGGAGAAGTGTCATGACAAGTGCTGGTAGCGAAAAGAGAGCGCAAACCGTCGACTTAAAGTTCGAAGTCGCGCTCATACCCGTTTCGAATGTCGACCGCGCCAAGGCGTTTTACGCCAATCTTGGCTGGCGGCTCGATGCTGATTTCCCGGTCGGAGATACGTTTCGGGTTGTCCAGTTCACGCCGCCGGGTTCGCCGGCTTCGATCCACTTTGGTACCGGGCTGACGTCTGCGGCGCCAGGTTCGGCGAGCGGGCTCTATCTGGTCGTCTCAGACATCGAGGCGGCACGTGCCCAGCTCATCAAGGGCGGTGCGGAGGTCAGCGAGATCTTCCATCGCGAAGGCCCTGGGAAGCCGGCGATCAGCGGACGTGACCCCGCAGGACGCAGCTACCGTTCCTACGCAACCTTTAGCGACCCCGATGGTAACGGCTGGCTGCTCCAGGAGGTGACCGAACGTCTGCCCGGCCGCGTGGACGCGGATGGTACGGACTTCGCTTCGGTCGCCGATCTTGCGGCGGCACTGCGTCGTGCGGCAGCCGCGCACGGCGAGCACGAGAAGCGCAACGGCGGTCAACACGACCACAACTGGCCGGATTGGTATGCCGCGCACATGGTCGCGGAGCATGCCGGAAAACCGTTGCCCGAATGAAATAGAACCCATGACCGCCGCGTTCCCTTCATGGCGTAAATTTGCTATAAGCGATCATTCCGGACGGAGTGATATGACATGCACAGGATCGGCTACGTTGTCTTTCCGAGGTTTCAGCTCATGGGGTTCGCGGCGGTCACTGCCTTCGAGGTCGCCAATCTGACGCTCGGGGAACAGGCCTACGAGATCGAACTGCTTTCCGAGGCCGGCGGCGAGATCAAGTCGTCCGCTGGCTTCGGCGTGCTGACGAAGGCCTTCGACAACACCGCCTTTGATACCGTCATGTTCGGAGCGGGCACCGAGATCGAACCGGTAACACCCGGGCTGGTCGCCTTCGCGCGCCACGCGCTCAAGGCCTCGCGGCGAGTGGCCGCCCCTTGCACCGGTGCCTTTATCCTGGCGGAGTCCGGGCTGCTCGACGGGCGTCGCGCCACGACCCATTGGGTGTTCGCGCGTCAGTTGCGGGAGGGTTTCCCTGAGGTGCGGGTGGAGGAGGATCGCATCTTCATCGTCGACGGCAGCGTGTGGACCTCTGCGGGCATGACGGCCAGCATCGATCTGGCCCTGGCGATGATCGAGAAGGACCATGGCGAGGAAGTTACCCGCCAGGTCGCCCGCAAGCTTGTCGTCTATCACCGGCGCGCCGGCGGCCAGTCGCAGTTTTCAGCCTTGCTCGAGCTCGATCCGAAGTCGGACCGCATCCAGAAATCGGTCAACTATGCCAAGGCGAACCTGCGCAACGTGTTGTCGGTCGAGGAACTGGCGGACGCCGCAGGCCTGAGTGCGCGGCAATTCAGCCGCGCCTTCCGCTCCGAGACCGGCCAATCGCCGGCCAAGGCCGTCGAGCATCTCCGCGTGGAAGCGGCGCGCCTGTTGATGGAGCAGGGGCGACACTCCATGGATGTGATCGCGGAGGAAACCGGCTTTGCCGATAGCGATCGCATGCGCCGCGCGTTCCTGCGCACGCTCGGTCAACCGCCACAGACGGTCAGGCGCAATGCGCGCGAAGGCATTGTCTGAACCTGACGGCACTTGAGAATTGTATCGCTGTGTATCCGCCGCCTGCCGTTTCTACATGCGCTTTCAATAGGAGCCGCAGAGCACACGGCCCGGATACACCGGCACTCCATTTCTGATGTCAGTTCAGTTCACCGGAGGCAATCAATGTCGGACGAAATCAACCACCCACGCCGTCGTTTCATCGGCGCAATCGCGCTCTCGCTGGCCGCGACGCAATTCGCTTCAGCGGGAGCCGCCAGAGCGCAAGCGGGAAACAATGAGGCGCCGCGTCTGCCGGCAGTCACCCCCGGGACGAACAAATCCTTCGCAACCCTCAAGCAGATCGATGCCGGCGTCCTGAACGTCGGCTACGCCGAACTTGGCGCGCGCGACGCGCCGGTCGTGATCCTCCTGCACGGCTGGCCCTATGACATCCACACCTATGTGGATGTGGCGCCGCTGCTGGCAGATGCCGGCTACCGTGTCATCGTTCCCTATCTGCGCGGCTACGGCACGACCCGGTTTCTCTCCGCTGACACACCTCGGAACGGCCAACAGGCGGTGATCGCCGCGGACATCATTGCCCTGATGGACGCGCTCAAGATCGAAAAGGCGGTCATCGGCGGCTGCGACTGGGGTGCGCGAACCGCCAACATCATCGCCGCACTCTGGCCCGAGCGCTGCAAGGCGATGGTCTCGGTCAGCGGCTACCTCATCGGCAGCCAGGAGGTGAACAGAAAGCCGCTGTCACCGCAGGCCGAGCTTGCCTGGTGGTACCAGTTCTACTTCGCCACCGAGCGTGGGTATGCCGGCTACAAGCAGAACCACAAGGAGTTTGCCCGGTTGATCTGGAAGCTTGCCTCGCCCAAGTGGGATTTCGACGATGCCACCTTCGATAAGAGTGCCGAGGCACTCGAAAACCCGGACCATGTCGACATCTCGATCCACAATTACCGCTGGCGTCTCAGCCTCGCCGAGGGCGAAGCGAAGTATGACGGCCTCGAAAAGCAACTCGCTGCGTTCCCGACCATTACCGTCCCGACCATCACGCTAGAGGGCGACGCCAACGGTGCTCCGCATCCGGATCCATCGGCCTATGTCAAGCGCTTCTCCGGCAAGTATGAGCATCGGCTGATTACCGGCGGCGTCGGCCACAACCTGCCGCAGGAGGCGCCGTCCGCCTTTGCCAAGGCGATCGTCGACGTCGACCGTTTCTAGTTTTTCTCACGCAGATTGCGTGGAGGCGCGGGGTCCGGTTCGCTGGTCCCGCGCTTTTTTGTGTGCCGACGTGCTTTGGAACCGTGCCTGGCGCACTATGGCGCCGCGCGGGGAGGTCCTCACGAAGAGCGTAGGTCCGCGCACCGAAATGGCCGCCTTCGTATCAGCGTGTATCCGTTCCCGTACTTGGCAGACTTGCACACATTTCCGCTTCTCGGTGAAACATCCCATACACCTGCGAAGCGCCATCTGTGTCTCGACGGTCGCACAGGGCAATCGGGCCCGAAAAGAACACCTGTCGAAAGGAAGAACATGATGAGCGAAGCTGAAAAGGTACTCTACACCGGCAAGACCCACACGACCGGCGGCCGCGACGGCGCCTCCCGAAGCGACGACGGGCGTCTGGACGTCAAGCTCTCTTCACCCGGCAGTTTGCGGCCGGGCACGAACCCGGAGCAGCTCTTCGCCGCCGGCTGGTCGGCCTGCTTCATCGGCGCAATCGGACTGGCGGCTGGCCAGATGACGGTTGCACTCCCTGCAGACCTCGCCGTCGATACCGAGGTGGATCTGCGCAACCGGGACGGCGGTTACTTCCTGCAGGCTCGGCTCAATGTCAGCCTGCCTGGGGTCGACGCGGATGTGGCGCGTCAATTGGTGGATGCTGCGCACCAGACCTGCCCCTATTCCAAGGCGACGCGTGGCAACATCGATGTGACGATCAACCTCGTCTGACGGAGCTCCGATTGCCGGAGCATCCTGCAACATGACCCAACGGAAGCGGCGGCCGATGAGGCCGCCGCTTTTTGATTGGAGGGTTGGCTATTTCGAAGTGGAAAAGTTGGAGGCGTGTGAAGTGCCGCGCTTTGCTATGCCTCATGCCCGATGATGACGAATGGCAAGCTCTGCAACCAAGCCACCGCCGTCGCGGTTCGTCAGCGTCAGTGAGGCATTGATGGAGGCCGCGAGCTGTTGGGCGATGGCAAGGCCGAGGCCGGTTCCGCCGGTATCGCGGTTGCGGGAGTCCTCCAGCCGGACGAAGGGTTTGAGCACGGCATCCAGCTGATCATCGGGAATGCCAGGCCCGCGGTCGAGGACCTTGATTGTCACCGTGTCGTCCGCCAGCCGCCTGACCTCGATCTCGGCGCTGTCACCAAACTTGAGTGCGTTGTCGACCAGGTTGGTAAGGATGCGTCTGAGCGCCTGGGGCCGGGTGACGATCGCGCCGCTATCGACATCGCTGGCGGTAACCGCCCTGCCGGTGTCCTGATAGTCATAAACGAGGCTTTCGACGAAGGACGCAAGATCGATGCGTGTCGCTTTTTCGACATTGCCATGGGCGCTGCGTGCATAGGCGACGCCTTCCTTGACCAGGCTTTCGATCTGCCCGAGATCCTGGATCAGCTTCTCCCGGTCGGCGAAATCATCCGCCATTTCGGCGCGCAGCTTCATGCGTGTGATCGGCGTCTGCAGATCGTGGGAAATGGCGGCGAGAATCTGGACCCGCTCTTCGAGATACTGGGCGATACGGTCACGCATGGCATTGAACGCGGTCGCCGCATAGGCAACCTCGGTGGGCCCGGTTTCGCTGAGACGCGGTGTGTTCCGGTTCGGGTCGAGCGTATCGGCAGCCGCGGCAAGATTGACGAGCGGGCGCACCGCCTGACGCATGGCGAACCAACTGCACAGGAGCAGCAGCGCGAGCTGGGCTACGAGCACGAAGGGCAGCCAGTCGGCCAGGGGCATGACACCCTTGGGAAAGACGTCGATCGTCAGCGGTGAGCCGTCGCTCAGCGTCAGATGCGCCTGAAGGTGGCGGCGGTCGCCCGGGATCGTTTCGACCTTGACCGGAAATTGAAGGCCAGTCGCCCGCTCGATCTTGGTCGCGATCTCGCTGGCGGCCGGGTCGAGCGACGGATTGCCCGCAATGCCGGGGCCGAGAAGGAAGCCATAATTGTCGCGGTCGAGGCGAGCGAGCCACGAGGCACGCTCGGGCGCGGGCAGGCGATCGAGTATGGCGATCGACGTTGCGATTTCGTTTTCGAGCGTATCGAACATGACCGATCTGGCGGCCATGTAGCGCTCGAGGAACAGAACGGTGAACGACATGACATGCGCGATGGTGAGACCGGCCAGCAGGATAACGAAGAGCCGCGCCCTGAGCGTGCGCGGCCATAGTCGAAATCCTTTTGGGTCTGCGCTCGCCGTCATTCGCGCGCCTCCACGATCTCAATCGGGACCGAGAAGACATATCCTTCGCTGCGCACCGTCTTGATGTAGGTCGGTTCACGGGCATCATCGCCGAGCCGCTGGCGAACCCGGCTGACGAGCAGATCGATCGATCGGTCGAAGAGCTCGGCCTCACGACCCTGGGTGAGATTGAGCAACTGGTCGCGATTGAGCACCCGCTGAGGGTGGTCGATGAACACCTTCAGCAGCCGATACTCGGCGCCGCTGAGTGCAATCACCGTGCCGTCAGCATCGATCAGGTGCCGGGCGGTCGTGTCGAGTTTCCACTGGCCGAAGCGCAGCAGCTGTCCAGCCTCCGAGATCTGCAGGTTCGGCGGCAGCATGCGTGCGCGCCTGAGCACCGCCTTGATACGGGCGAGCAGTTCGCGCGCGGAGAACGGCTTGGAGAGATAGTCGTCGGCACCCATCTCGAGGCCGAGGATCCGGTCCATCTCGTCGCTGCGGGCCGTCAGCATGATGATCGGGATCGCCTTGTGTTTGCCGGCGCGCAGTTCGCGGCTGAGCACGAGCCCGTCGTCGCCCGGTATCATCACATCGAGTACGATGAGATCGACGGTATCTCCCTCGAGGAAGCTGCGCATCTGTCGCCCATCGGCGACTGCCGTTGCGCGCAGCCCGTTCTTCTTGAGGTAACCAGACACGAGTTCCCGGATCTCACGGTCGTCATCGACAATCAGTACATGGTCGATATGCTCCATCGAGCAAACTCCTCAAATCCGGTTTGGTCTTCGCATCCTTGCGGCATCACCCGGCCAGGGCCGGGGAACATCCGCTCAGTTTCATTGGCGCCCAGGATATGTCCTCGGTGTGTTCGCGATATCCAGACTTGCATGCGAAAGTAATGCAAGCACTTCCGGATACATTTCGACACAATTTCGCAAACGAAACCCGCCGCTTGCTGTCGAGCGGCGGGTTGCAAGAACGTCTGACCGGCGATGTCAGGCTTTTGCCTGAGCGTCCCGCTGGGCGCGGTATTGCGCGGTCGGCAGGCCGCCCCAACCCCAGTTGTCGAGCTCTACTTCCTCGATGACCACGTAGGTCGATTCCAGCGGCTTGTTGAGCACGTCGAGCAGGACCTGGCTCACGCCCTTGATGATTTCGGCCTTTTCCTCGGCCGTGACCGCCTTGCGGTCTGGAGTGGTGCCTTCGCGGGTCACCTGAACTGTAACGATCGGCATTGCCGTCTCCTCTTCATATCTGGATGTTGGCGGCTCCATCAAGGTGCCGCATCTGCAATGGATGGGAGGGGAGGAGCGGCCCGGCTTGGGTAACGGTCGCTCCCGGACATACCTGCGCCGTTACCAGCGCCCGGCGTTCTGTCCGCCATCGACGTGCAGGATCTCACCCGTCACGAAACCGGCATTCTCCAGGTAAAGGACGGCGTCGACGATATCGCGGATCTCGCCCATGCGGCCGACGGGATGCAGCGTCGAGAGCGCCGCGTGCGTTTCCGGCGCGTGCATCGGGGTCTTGATGATGCCCGGCGAGACGGCATTGACGCGAACACCGGTCTTGGCAAATTCGATCGCGAGCGCCTGGGTCACGGAATTCAAACCACCCTTCGTGATAGACGCCAGGGCCGCCGGGACGCCGGCAATCGGCTGGTTCACGAGGCTGGTCGTGATGCTGACGATGTGGCCGGAGCCCTGCTTCAGCATCTCGCGGGCCGCGTGCTGGGTAACGTGGAAGAAGCCGGCCACGTTGACACCCATGTTCAGATCATAATCTTCCTGAGTGAACTCGGTGAATGGCTTGGCGGTGAAGACCCCGGCATTGTTGACCAGCGTATCGATACGGCCGAACCGTTCCAGCCCCTGGCGAATGACCCGCTCGGCGGTCTCAGGCTTGCTGATATCGCCGGCGACACTGAGGATGCCAGCGTCCGAACTTTCCTGAATGGAGCGGGACGTGGCGATGACGCGATAGTTGCGATCGCGGTAGGCCTGAACCAAGGCGGCGCCGATGCCCTGCGATGCACCGGTGATGATGGCGACCTTCTGCTCATTGCTCATGGATGTGGTCCTTCTTCGATTGCAACGGGCGCTTGGTGTGGCCCGTCCTCCGCCCTCGGCGTTGGTGCAATCAGATTTAGACCCATCCGATGTGTGAGAGAATTGACGCTATTTGGCGATCAATCAACCGCATACCGGCATAATCAGGCGAGCGTGCCAGCTTCCGTTGCCATGCGTGCGAACTCGGTCCGCAGACGTGGCAGCGCGTAATCAGCAAAGGCGCGAACCTTCGGAACCGACATGCGGCCCTGCGGTGCAAGAAGATGAACCGGCATCGGGGGATGCTCGGCATCAGCCAGCACGATTTTCAACCGCCCATCGCTGACGTAGCGCGCGACATGATAGGAGTAGAGCCGGGTCAGGCCGGTACCCGCGGCGGCGGAGTCGGTCGCGGCACGCACACTGTTGACGATGCAGCGCGGTTTGAACTGCACCGTGCGAGGGATCAACGAGCCCTCGGCTGGCGTGAATGTCCAGGAATCGAGGCCGAAGTTGGTAAAGGCGACGATCTGGTGTTTGGCGAGATCGGCCGGCTCGTCAATCCGCGGGTGGTTGGCGAGATAACGAGGCGAGCCGACGACGACACGCCGGACATCGCCACCGATTCGTGTCGAAATCAGCGAAGAGTCGGCGAGATGGCCGATGCGGAGCGCGATATCGACACCCTCGTCGACAAGGTTTACGAAGCGATCGAGCAGGAGGAGCCGGGCCGAAACCGAAGGGTAGAGGTTGAGGAATTCGTCGAGGATCGGACGCAGCACCTCTTCGCCAACGATCGGTGGCGCGGAGATCGTCAGCGTGCCGCGAGGGGCCGCACGTTCGCCACCTGCGAGCATGTCGGCCTCTTCGAGATCGATCAGCACCCGCCGGCAGGCAGCCGCATAGCGCTGGCCGGCTTCGCTGAGCTTCAACGATCGCGTCGTTCGATGGAGCAGTTCGACCCCGACATGAGCTTCGAGCAGGTTCAGGGCGCGGCTGACCGCCGTCGGCGACCGCTTCAGCCGCCGGGCCGCGCCCGCGAGGCTGCCTTCATCGACCGCGGTTACGAAGACCTTCATTGCGTCGATACGATCCATTCTGCCGACTTTCGCGATGATCATTGCCAATTGGCAAGCATTCACCCGCAACTGGACAGAAGTAAAGAGACCCGCTCCATCCTCTCGTCAGCGGTGTCGGGGCACAATTGGAGCAGCGGGCGATCAATCGGCAAACAGCTTCTCGATCAGATCGGCCGCTGAGCCCTGCCAAAGCTCTCCCTTGCCGGTTCCCGCCCAAAGGGAGAGGAAGTCCGCCGATCCCTTTGCTGCAGACGCGCCTCTGATATCGCGCGTGAACTTGTTCTGGGCCGGGAAGGGCATTGCGGCGGCGGCGTCCAGCTCGTTCATGAAGCGGTTCTCGATGCCACGGGCAAACCGGCCGGAGAAGGCGCGCGTTGTCCGCGTTGCGCGTTCCGTGCCCTGGAGTGCGGCGCGATAGGCTGCCGAGGTTCCTGCTTCGGCGGTCGCGAGGAACCCCGTTCCCATCTGCACCGCGCTGGCGCCCATGGCGAGGACCGACCGGATATCCACGGCCGTCATAATGCCGCCTGCCGCGATCAGTGGCACCTTCGCCTTCGGGAGGGTTCGGGTCAGCAGATCCCAAAGGCCGATTTCACTGTCCGCGGCCTCGGGATCGAATATGCCGCGATGGCCGCCCGCCTCAAAACCCTGGAGGGTGATCGCATCGACGCCGCTTTCTTCGAGCGCCCCTGCTTCCTCCGGTGTCGTCGCCGTGCCGATGATCAGCATCCCCGACTTGCGCGCGGTCCGCATGTACTCGGCAGGCAGCACGCCGAAGACGAAACTAAGGACTGCCGGCTTCGCCTTCAGCACGGCCTCGAACTGCTGATCGAAATCCTCTTCATAGGGTGCGGCGAATTGCGGCGCCGGCAGATCAAGTTCCGCACGGTACTTCGCCGTCGCTGCCACCGCCCGCTCGACCGTCGCCGCGTCGATCTGCGGCTGCGGGTGCTGGATGAAGAGGTTGATCGCAAAAGGACGGTCGGTGCCTGCACGAACCTTGTCAACGAACTCGGTGATGGCCGCCGGGCTCGAATAGGCTGCGCCGATCGACCCGAGCGCTCCGGCTGCCGAAGACGCGATGACGAGCTCCGGCGAGGAGGGGCCGCCGGCCATCGACGCGACGATCAACGGGTGCTTCAGGCCGAGTCTCGCCAGGGGATCCTGCATATTCGATTTCCTCAATGAAGGTGCGTTCTTGCGTGCCGGCGGCGCGCGGGCTGAGGTGAAGGTTGACGAGCGGTCGCATTGATCGCCCGACTATGCCGCACCGTAAAGGAGACCCGGAGCGGCCAGAGGTCAACTGTACAATGGTCGCACTGTCGAACGGGCGATCATGCCGCCGAGCAGTTGCGGCGAGATCGATTGGCTGGCACAGTCGCTCCGTGACGAGAGTTGCCCATGAGGATCCTGATGTCGCGACCGACGGACAAGCAAGACCCATCTCCAAGCCTTGTCGAACACTATCGGCCAGTGCAGCTCAAGGCCGTGCTTGCCGCCTGCGCGGTGAAGCATCGCGAACCTCCGCCGCCGCCACCGGAGGAACGCTTCTATGGATCGCAATTGCCGGAGGGATTCCACCTCCCGCAATCGGTCCACGACGACTAGGCGCGGCTTTCGCAATCAGTTCGTTGCCAGCGTCCAGGCCATGCCTGCAAGCGCGCAGGCAAGCAGCGTCGTGATCACCGAGGCGTTGAAGCGGAAGATCGCCACGCCGGCGGCAAGCGTCAGCAGGAGCGACGGCAGTACCAGCGACCCTAGCACCGGTATGTCGAGCGCGAACGGCCCGAAATGCCCGCTCACGAGCTCCCCAAACAAGGTGTGCAGCCCGAACCAGACGGCAAGGTTGAGAATCACTCCCACAACGGCGGCGGTGATCGCCGACATGGCGCCCGTGAGCGCGATATTGTTCCGCAGCCGCTCAATGAAGGGCGCCCCAAGAAAGATCCAGAGGAAACACGGGACGAAGGTCACCCAGGTGGTCAGCATCGCCCCCAAGGTCGCCGCCATCATTGGATGGAGCGTGCCCGGGTCGCGGTAGGCGCCCATGAAGCCGACGAACTGGACGACCATGATCAGCGGCCCCGGCGTCGTCTCGGCCATGCCGAGGCCGTCCAGCATTTCGCCGGGCTTCAGCCAGCCGTAGTGCTGGACGGCTTCCTGGGCGACGTAGGCGAGCACGGCATAGGCGCCGCCGAAGGTGACGACCGCCATCTGGCTGAAGAACAGGCCGATCTGGCTGAAGACGCTGTCCCGACCGAGGACGATGATGAGCAACGCCAGGGGCACGAGCCACAGCGCAAGCAGCACGCCGGAAATCCGCAGCGACCATGCAAGGTTGGGGCGCGCATGCGCGGGGATTTCCTCGCCGAGCGCGGAGTCCTCGTCCTTCAGAACCGGGCCCGCGCCGCCCTTGTGTCCACCGCCAATGCGAAAGAGCGGCGAACCGGAGCGAGCGCCGATATAGCCAAGCACGCCGGCTGCCAGGATGATCAACGGGAAGGGAACGCGGAAGAAGAAAATGGCGACGAAGGCGGCGGCCGCAATGCCGATCATCATTCGGTTCTTGAGTGCTCGGCCGCCAATGCGGAAGACAGCCTGGACGACCACCGCGAGTACGGCGGCCTTCAGGCCGAAAAAGAGGCCTTCGACGACGGTGACATTGCCGAAGGCGGCGTAGATGTAGCTGAGGCCGAGGATCGCCAGGAAACCCGGCAGCACAAAGAGAAGTCCGGCAACGAGGCCGCCGGCGGTCCGGTGCAGGAGCCAGCCGATGTAGACGGCGAGCTGCTGCGCCTCGGGTCCGGGCAGTAGCATGCAGTAGTTCAGCGCATGCAGGAAGCGATGCTCGCCGATCCAGCGCTTCTCATCGACAAGGATGCGATGCATCACCGCGATCTGTCCGGCAGGGCCACCGAAGCTGAGGGCCGCAATGCGTGCCCAAACCCGGACGGCTTCGCCAAACGGGATGCCGTGGCTTTGCCGTTGCCGCGCCACTTCGGGCGCGGCCTTGTCAGCAATATCGGTCATCTCAGAGGTCCTTCTTGGGCGAGGGCCAGTTGTGCGTCTCGTTGGTAGCATCCCGGCACCAGCGATAGAAGGCGTCGTAGAGCAGCATCCCCGCATCCAGTTGCTCCAGGTCGTCGGCATACATGCGCGAGAGACCGAGGGAGGCGGCAAGCAGGCCCGGCGCCTCGGGCGCAAGCTCGGGACGGGCGGTGTCGGCCCCGCGCACGATGGTGGCTAGCCGCAGAAGCGGAGCGGTTGCAAGGCCGAACTGCTCGACCATCACGTCAAAGGTGCAGAGTTCACCGCGATGGCTCCAGCGGATCGGAGCATCGATATCGAAGGGCGTAGCGCCGAAGCGCTCGCCGACCATCTCGACCTCTGACGGCGCCACGTACAAGAAGACTGCCTTCGGATCGACGAAACGACGGATCAGCCAGGGGCAGGCAATGCGGTCGATCTTTGGTCGTGCCCGCGTAACCCAGACGGTCCTTCCGCCGGCGTCCCGTTCGGGTATCGCGGAAGCGGGCACGGCCGGATAGCCGCCATCCGCCCAAGCCTCGAAACCGCCTTCGAGCACGTCGGCAGCAATGCCGGCATTGCGAAGCCAGGCGGCAACGCCATGGCTGAGCTTCTTGCCCTGCTGGCAGATGATGATTGCCGATGCCTTGGCGACGTCGTCGATCCAATCCTGAACCTGGCGGTAGTCGCGCCTGTAAGAACCTGGGATGAGGCGGGGATCGGCGTCGAAATCTTCGTCGATCCTGACATCGATCAGTGTCGGACAGTTCGGCGTGCCGACGAGGCGAGAGAGTTTTTCCGAGGATATTTCGAGAAATGACGACATGACGCGTCCTCCGGATGAGCGGTTGAATGGACGCGATGCTTCGGCTGGCGCCTCATGGGGTGATCGCACCCCCATGCGCGAAGTTTTCCGCTCTTTGAGCGGACTGTCAAGCCGGCAATCAAGAATGGAAGAACGTCGCCGATCCGCTGTCCTGAGTGCAGAAGGGCGCCGCACTCAGGACGCAGACGCTCGGCGTGTTCGGGCTATTTGCCGGCGTCCTCGGCGGCGGTCTCTATGATCTTGGCAACCTTTTCCGCTTGCGAGGCAAAGACGGCGTGGCTCGCCTTGATTTCGCTTACCTGGCTGCCGGCGCGCTTCGCCATGCTTCGTTCAAGGTCCGGATTGATGGCGCGATCTTCGGTCGCCACGACCGCCCAGCTTTTCTTCGTCCGCCATGCCGGATCGCCGGACTTGGCGGTGAAAACCTCTTTCGCGGCAAAGACCTGCGACTTCGCCGCAAAGGCCGCTTCCGCTTCTGGAAGGTCGGCGGCGAAATCAGCAGCAAACGCTGTCGGATCGAGATAGAGATATTTGCCGTCGGTGGTTTCCTTGATGCTCATTGCAGCCGGCGGCTTCGATCCGGCAAGCGTTGCCAAATCCTCGCCCTTGTCCGGTTGAAACGCTGCGACGTAGACCAATCCTTCGACCTTCTGGTGATGTCCGGCTTCGCTGATCACCATACCGCCGTAGCTGTGCCCGACGAGCAAGGTCGGCCCATCCTGCAGGTCCAGAACACGGTTCGTCGCCGCGACGTCGGCGGCAAACGAGGTCAGCGGTTCCTGCACGACGGTCACGTTGAAGCCGCGCCGCTCCAGGATATCGCTGGCCTGTCGCCAGCCCGAACCGTCGGCGAAGGCGCCGTGCACGATGACGATATTCTTGATGTCCGCAGCCTGGGCGGCGAAAGCAACCACGCTCGTTGCAAAGGCGAGGGCAAGAGTAGGGATGATTCGGCGCCGCATGCGATCGTTCCTTTCGAGTCCGTAGGTGATGATCGCAATCTGGTCCGGCGAGGTATCCCGGATATGTCGGCCGCCACCAGCAATTGTACCGCAATGTATGGGGTCGGCTCAGGTCGCAGCGAAGCACCGCGGGAAGGGCGGCTCCCCGGTGCGTTCCGTCTGGCCTCAATGGCAGAATACGGGCGGACTGTGCCCTATGATTCAACCAGGATCACGATTGATTCCGGCACGACGCCATCAAAGACCATCGCATCGGCCGCGGCCGGGGTCTGCATGGCTTTCGACAGGGCGTCCAGATCGGGGACATCCATGAGAATGGCCACCCGGGTCTGGTCCTGGGGATCGACGAAGGTTCGAATGCTGGTCACGCCGAGCGTGCTGAAGAATTCCATGCGCTTCGGTGATTTCAACCAGTGTTCGGCGCTTTTCGTGATCTTGTGGTGGGCGATGATGGTCGGCATTGCATCCTCCCTGTCGCGGCATGGACGAACTTTTTCCTGTGCGGCCGCGTTCCCTCACGGAAGGCTCCGTCGGCCCGACTGTCAATTAGCCCGTCGGAAGTAGGTGCCGTCACCGGGAGGATACTGCTGATGCCTAAATTCGTGACCATTGGATATGGAGACCGTGCAGGCTACGACCGCACGGCGGCGGACGTCCGTAATGCGGCGCACGCGCATGATGCGGAACTTCGTGCAAGAGGAGCCTTGATGGGGATCGCCGGAGCGCCTGTTCAGGTGCGCAACGCCAACGCCGCGCATGTCGAGAAGCGAAGCGGTCCGTTCATGTCGTCTTCGCTTCCTGTGGCCGGCTTCGCGGTGATCGAGGCCGCAGACCTGGCCGAAGCGATCGATATGGTGTCACGCACCCCGTGCGCGGTGGCTCATGGGGTGGTCGAGGTCTGGCCGCTCGAGACTCCTTAAGTCCGACGATGTGTGCCCCTGCCTAAGATGCCTGGGCGACCAATGTTGGTTCCTGTATCTCGATGGCGCGGCTCTCGATTTTTGCCTCCGCGGCTACAGCCTGCTCTCTGTTGTCTCTGAAGAGTTTCCACTTTGTCGGCCGGAAGGCGATGCGGCTGTGGTCGCCGGCGGCGGCGCGTTCGGGCGACAGCTCGATCTCGACATGCGGATGGTTGCGGCCAAGGTCGAGTTCGAGATGGCGGGTGCCGGCAACGCGGCGGCTGGCGGTGACGAGGCCGGCGAGACAGCCGCCGCAGCCGTCGATCAGCTCGATGTCGTGCGGGCGGAAGTGCAGATTGGCCGGCCCGTCCGGCTCGGCCGGAGCCCTGAGCCCGATCGGCCGGTCCTCGAACCAGATCTCGCCGTTCTGGAGCGTGACGGCGAGCGCGTTCGACTGGCCGATGAAGCCGAAGACGAAGGGCGAAACCGGATGGTCGTAGATCTCGTCGGGGGTGCCGACCTGTTCGATCGCGCCCTTGCTCATGACGACGACGCGGTCGGCCAGTTCCAGCGCCTCCTCCTGGTCGTGGGTGACGAAGATCGTCGTGTGGCCGGTGCGGTCATGGATCTCGCGCAGCCACTTGCGCAGTTCCTTGCGCACCTGGGCGTCGAGCGCGCCGAAGGGCTCGTCGAGCAGCAGCACGTTCGGCTCGACCGCCATGGCGCGGGCGAGCGCCACGCGCTGGCGCTGGCCGCCGGACAGCTGGGCCGGATAGCGTTTGTCGAGACCGGAGAGCTGCACCAGGTCGAGCAGGTCGAGCGCCCGCTTGCGGATCTCGGCGGCCGGCGGCCGGCGATTGTCCGGGCGCACCTTGAGGCCGAAGGCGACGTTGTCGAGCACCGTCATGTGGCGGAACAGGGCATAGTGCTGGAAGACGAAGCCGATGTTGCGCTGCTGCACCGTCTTTTGCGAGGCATCCTCGTCGCCGAAGAAGATCGTGCCGCCGGTCGGGCTTTCGAGCCCGGCAACGAGGCGAAGCAAGGTCGTCTTGCCGGAGCCGGAGGGGCCAAGCAGCGCGATCAACTCGCCGGAGCGGATATCGAGCGAGACGTCGTCGAGCGCCGGGAAGCGGCCGAATTCCTTGCGGATGTTGTGAACGCGCACGTCCATAGCGTTTGACCTTTCAATGCCTGCGGCTGGCGGCGATCTCGGCGCTGTAGCGGATCTCCAGCGCCGTCTTCAAAATCAGGGTGATCAGCGCCAGCAGCGCCAGCAACGCCGCCACCGCAAAGGCGGCGACGAAGTTGTATTCATTATAGAGGATTTCGACCTGCAACGGCATGGTGTTGGTCTCGCCGCGGATATGGCCGGAGACCACCGAGACGGCGCCGAACTCGCCCATGGCGCGGGCGTTGCACAAAAGCACGCCGTAAAGCAGCCCCCATTTGATGTTCGGCAGCGTCACGAACCAGAAGGTCTGCCAGCCCGACGCCCCCAAGGACAGGGCCGCCTCCTCGTCGCTGGAGCCCTGTTCCTGCATCAGCGGGATCAGTTCGCGGGCAACGAAGGGGAAGGTGACGAAGACGGTGGCGAGCACCAGACCCGGCACGGCAAACAGGATCTGGATGCCGTGGCTCTGCAGCCAGGGACCGATCAGGCTGTGCGAGCCGAACAACAGCACGAAGACGAGGCCGGAGATGACCGGCGAGACCGAGAACGGCAGGTCGATCAGCGTCGTCAGGAAGGCCTTGCCCTTGAACTCGAACTTGGCGATCGCCCAGGCGGCGGCGACGCCGAAGACGAGGTTGAGCGGCACGGCGATGGCAGCGACGGTCAGCGTCAGGCGGATGGCCGAGAAGGTCTCGGTGTCCCCGAGCGCGGCAACGAACTCGGCCGGTCCCTTGCGCAGCGCCTCGGTGAAGACGGCGGCGAGCGGCAAAAGCAAAAACAGCGCGACGAAGACAAGCGCCGTGATCGTCAGGGTCAGCCGGGCAAAGCGGCTTTCCGAGGTGGCGGCGGCCAGCGCCGGCAAGGCGCGTTGCGGGCCGGATGCGGGCAGGGGATTGGCGGTCAGATCATGCGACATAGACATATCTCCGCCGGCTCCAGGCCTGGATCGAGTTGATGAGGAGCAGCATGGCGAAGGAGATCGCCAGCATCACCGCGGCAATGGCGGTGGCGGCAGCATAGTTAAACTCTTCGAGCCGGATGACGATCAGAAGCGGGGCGATCTCGGAGACATAAGGCAGGTTGCCGGCGATGAAGATCACCGAGCCGTATTCGCCGACGCCGCGGGCAAAGGCGAGCGCAAAGCCGGTGAGGCCGGCCGGCAGCAGTCCCGGCAACAATACCCGGCTGATCGTCTGGAAACGGCTGGCGCCAAGGGTGGCTGCGGCTTCTTCCACCTCCTTGTCGATCTCCTCCATGATCGGCTGCACGGTCCTGACAACAAACGGCAGGCCGACGAAGATCAGCGCGACGACGATGCCGGATGGCGTAAAGGCGATCTTGAGCCCGAGCGGCTCGATGAACTGGCCGATCCAGCCGTTGCCGGCATAAAGCGTCGTCAAGGCAATGCCGGCGACCGCGGTCGGCAGCGCGAACGGCAGGTCGACCATGGCGTCGATCACCCGTCTGCCGGGGAAACGATAGCGCACCAGCACCCAGGCGAGGATGACGCCGAAGACGAGGTTGATGATCGCGGCGAGAAACGCCGTGCCGAACGAGATCTTCAGGGCATTGAGCGTGCGCGGATCGAGCGCCAGCTCAAAGAACTTGGCCCAGCCGAGCCCGCTTGCCCGCCACACCAGCCCCGACAGCGGGATCAACACGATCAGCACCAGCCAGCTCAGCGTGATCCCGAGCGACAGCCCAAAGCCAGGCAAAACACTCGGCTGGCGAAATCGCCAGCGGCTCCCATTGCGTCGGTCCGTCAAATTCCAGTCACCTTTTCAGCCCTGCAACCGCAAACGGTCGCGCCATCCCCTCATCCAAACCGATCATCAAGTCGCCGGTTGGCCGGCTTGTCAGAGCGCCGGTGTATTTCGGCGCCAAACTAACAATTTCACGGGCTCCAACAACGCAATTTTTTGACGCTGGGACGGGTCACAAGGAAACTGATTTCGCTTTTGAGCCGCGTCGATGGAAACACTCTACTGCGAATATAGTTCCATGCCGGATTGTCGATCGTGTGGACGTGAACTTCAGATAAGAAAATAAATACTATCGAATTTATAGATATTAGGCATTCCTTGCTTCTCCACCATCTGTCGCTTGCGCATAGTCGATCCAGAACCGGACCTGCTTGCAACGGGTCGTTGTAACTCCCGGATCGCCTTCGCAAGAGATTGATGTCATGGCAAAAACGCTCATCATTCCGGGATTGTTCGGGTCCGACGAGGGACACTGGCAACGCCATTGGTTGAGAGATCACCCGGATGCCGCTCTGGTCGAACAGGTCAATTGGAACCGGCCGAGGCTCGATGATTGGCGCGATGCTCTCGAACGCGAAATCCTCCGGCACGGAATCGTCGACCTGGTGGCCCACAGCCTCGGCTCGGTTCTTGTTGCCAACCTGGCGCGGCGTCCCCTGGCAAGACATGTGCGCAGCGCACTGCTTGTTGCGCCCTGCGACCTTGACCCCACCGATCGCCTGCATCCCGGCGCCATCGATTTCGGCGCGATGCCCGACCTGCCGCTCCCTTTTTCCAGCCTCGTCGTCGGTAGCCTCAACGATCCCTATATGCCTTTCGATCGCCTGCGGCACGTTTCGACACGATGGGGGAGCCGTCTCGTCGACCTTGGCTATGCCGGCCATATCAATATCGCCAGTGGCTTCGGCCGCTGGTCGCATGGCTATGATCTGTTGCGCGTGCTGAACGGCATCGCGCGCCGGGAGCCGGCGCGTGCGCAACCGATCGAACTTGAGGTCATGGACCGCTCACCCGTGCCGAGCGGCCTGGCCTGAAGCCCTGTAAGGAGAGCTAGCCCGACGGGCTCTTCCACATGGCACTTGATGTTCAGATCGTTTCGCGCTCTAATAGCGCACTAACTTTATAGAGTATGCCGTCTAGGGATGACCATGCACCAAAGTGCCAGGCCAACCAGAACAACGGATACGGGCTCGGCCGCTGCCGCGGCGGGCGCTATGTTTTCCCGACCCCGCGACTATGTCGTATATCGAGACCTTGGTCGGCAATATTCACAATTCGGTCGGTGTCCGCGTTCCGAACCGAAACAGCCATGCATTTGAGACTTCGCCGGGGAGAACCGGCCATGGGAGAGTGCAGATGACTGTCCATGGATTGTTTGCGAAGGTCGCTCCCGAGGGAGCCGCTGCGAGAGCCAAACCGCATATCGCTATCATCGGCCGAGGCTTTTCCGGCGTGATGATGGCCATTGCGCTGATGAAGTCGGTGCGGACTGCGTTCCACGTCCACCTCTTCGATCCGCAGCCGACGATCAGCGGCGGGCAGGTGTTGGCCGCCGCCCAGAGTGGCGAGATCCTCAACAGCCGAGTGCGCGACCTTTCGGTCGCCGCCGGCCAGCCGGAGGATTTCAATGAGTGGCTGTTGGCGAATGCCGAATTCCGCGCGGCGGTTTCCGCCGCAATTCCCGGCTTTCAGCAGATCTTCGTGCCGAAGAGCATCTTCAGCGACTACGTCTATCAGCGCTTTTCCGAAGCGCTGACCCGCCGCCCCGATATTTCGATGCAGCTTTCCTGTCAGGCGGTACTGGGGCTGCGCAAGCAAGCCAATGGCCGCTTCCTGGTGGTGCAGGAGGAAGCAACGGTGGAGTGCGATGCCGTCGTGCTGGCAACCGGTTTCGGCCTGCGCCAGGGCGAGATGGAGATCGCCGAGGAGGAGAAGCCGCTGGTGCGCGCCCGCCGCCTCGTCGTGCCGCGTCATACGGTCCTGCTCGGTAGCGGCGTTCGGGTGGTCGACCGCCTGCTGCAATTGCGCGACAACGGCTTTGCCGGCGAGATCACCATTCTCTCCCGGCACGGCTTTCTGCCGCAGCCACACACGCGCCTCGCTGCGGCGCCGACCTTCCCTGTCGAGCCGATGCCGACCCGGCTCGGCGATATCGTTCGCTTCGTCCGGCAGGCTTGCGCGGAGGCGGAAGCTTCCGGCCTTGGCTGGCAGGCGGCCATGAACGGCCTGCGCAGGCGCGCTCGCTCTCTCTGGCAATCTTTGCCTGAGGAGGAAAAGCACCGGTTCAACCGGCACCTTCGGTCGATCTATGACAGCCACCGCAACCGCCTGCCGGCGCCCCTGCACCTGCGGCTCCAGCAGGAGCTTGCCGGCGGGCAAACCACCATTCGGAAGGGCTGGGCGGGCAAGCGCCGTCCTGATGGCTTGATGGTGCGCTGGGCGGGTGAGAGCGAGGAGACGTTGCTTTCCGCCGATCAGGTGATCGACTGTCGCTGCTCGGCGCCGGACCTTCGGGCACCGCTGATGCAGAGCCTTTTTGCCGGTGGCCTGGCGGAGCCGGACGAACTCAGTCTTGGGATTGCCGTCAGCCCGGCTGGCGAAGTTCTGGCCGCCGGGCAGCCGACGCGTAACCTCTATGCGATCGGACCGCTCGGCGTCGGCAGCCTGCCGGACATCGACCTGGTGCCCGAAATCGTGACTCAGACCTATGCGGCGGCGCGATTGATCGCCACCCGACATCGCGTGACGCTGAAAACCGGGTGACGGTACAACGCGATCTCCCGGGGCGTCAGCGTCGTGTCGCCCACGGTACCAGCCATCGCTCGAGCAGGCGCGCCGTTATCTCGAAGACGAAAGCGACGGCCGCGATAACGACAATGCCGGCGATCACCACATCGGTCACCAGAAACTGGGCAGCAGACTGGATCATGAAGCCGAGGCCGCGCGTTGCCGCGACAAGTTCGGCGGCCACCAGCGTCGACCAGCCTGCACCAAGCGCAATCCGGGTCCCGGTCAGGACCGAAGGCAGGGCGCTTGGCAGGATGACGTGGCGTAGCACCTGCAGCCGCGACGCGCCAAAGGCGCGGGCCGCGTTGATGTGATCGCTCGAGGTGGATTTGACGCCGGTCGCCGTGGACAGAATGATCGGCGGCAACATTGCGAGCGCAATGACCGCGATCTTGGAGGCCTCGCCGATTCCCAGCCAGATGATCACCAGCGGCAAATAGGCGAGCGGCGGCAGGGGGCGCAGGAATTCCACGATCGGATCGAGGATGCCTTTCCCGAGCCGGCTTGTGCCGATGGCAATACCGCCCGGCACGCCGAGGAGGATTGCGACTGCAAGAGCCCCGAAAATCCGCAGAAGGCTGGCGCCTACATGCTGGGCGAGGGTCGCGTCGACGAAGCCTGTGACGGCGAGGCTTTGCAGAGCCTTGTAGACGGCGAGCGGCGAGGGCAGGAAGAGCGCCGAGACGAGACCATAGCTTGAGGCAAGGCTCCAAAGGGCAAGCAACGCGACGATCGTCGCCAGGGATATCCAGGCGAGCGGTAGCGGCGATCTCGTCGTGCCCCGTTCCGGTTGCTCGACGATGCCCCGCGGTTGATGCGTCGTCGACGGGGCGCTTTCGATCGAGAGGCTCATGCGGCGATCCCTTCGTCTTCGGCATGGATGAGAGCGGTCAGTTCGTCATGCAAGCGCCGGAACGCAGGCGAACTGCGTATCTCGGCGAGCGATACACCGGTCAGAAGATCACGACCGAACGTGGTTGCGATCTCGCTGGCGATGCGCCCGGGATTAGGCGCGAGCACAATGATGCGGGTCGCGAGCAGAAGCGCTTCCTCGATACTATGGGTGATCAGGAGTGCGCCGACGCCGCTCTTCTGCCAGACATCGAGAAGAAACCCTTGCATCCGGCTGCGCGTGAGTGCGTCGAGTGCGCCGAGCGGTTCATCCATCAGCAGGAACTTCGGGTCTGAGGCAAGCGCCCTGGCGATACCGACCCGCTGGCGCATGCCGCCGGAGAGCTCCCAGACGTGTCGGTCCGCCGCATCGGGCAAACCGACCCGGTTGAGGAGGCTCCGCGCTCTCTCCAGCCGCTCCGGCCTCGCAACGCCGCGCAGGTGAAGCGGAAAGGCGACATTGTCGAGAGCGGTCAGCCACGGATAGAGCGCATCGTCTTGGAAAACCACGGCCCGATCTGCACCCGGACCCGCAACTGGCCGGCCATCGACGCAGACCTGACCGCTGCTTGCCGCCACGAAGCCAGCCGCCAGATTGAGAAGACTGGTCTTACCCGAGCCGGAGCGGCCGATGACGACAACGAATTCGTCGCGGGCGACCTTGAGGTCGATGGAAGCGAGAACAGGGGCGGCCCTGCTGTCGGAAGCTGCATAACGCAGCGTGACCTTTTCGAGGGAAAGAACGGACATCCTGCTGTTCCATATTGGGTGGCACGTCGGACACTCGCCCGGCTCTTTGAGACGGGCGAGCTATCGAACGGGGCGGGTCTCAGAACGAGAGCTTCGCTGCCTCCTGCGCCCATCGGGCGGAGACGTAGGGCGTGTAATCCGGAAGCACCGCGGGAATCTTGCCCTGCTCAAGCAGGAAGGCCGAGGTCTCGGCGATGGCCTTGGCCGTCGCTCCGCCCAAGAGATCGGAACCTGCCTGCTCTTCAAGCGAAGGGAAATAGTAGCCCTTGAGCAGGTTCGGCACGTCCTCAGGCTTTGCACCGGTGAGGCGGGCGATCTTCTCCACCTGCGGCGAACCGGCGTTCCAGCTTTCCGGCTTTGCGCGGTAATCCGCATAGGCGTCGCCGGTCACCTTGACGAAACCGGTCACGACATCCGGATGCTCCTCGGCAAACTTCTTGCTGACGATCCAGGCATCGAAGGTAGGACCTCCCCATTTCGCCACGTCGCTCGAGGTCGCAAGCACGGTCGCGGTTTTCTTGATCTCGGAGAGCACCGGATCCCAGACATAGGCGCCGTCGATATCGCCGCGCTGCCAGGCAGCCGCGATTTCCGGGGGGCGAAGGTTGAGGATTTCGACCGACTTCGGATCGATGTTCCAGTGTTTCAGGGCCGTGAGCAGGCTGTAATGCGCCGTCGAAACGAAGGGGGTCGCGATCTTCTTGCCAGCAAGCTGCTCCGGCTTGTCGATGCCCTTGACGGCGAGGGCCTCGGCTTCGCTGATCAGTCCGACGACGAAGATGGTTTCGAGGGGGAGTTGCCGGCTGGCGGCAGCGGCGAGCGGCGACGAGCCGACATAGCCGATGTCGATCGACCCGGAGGCGAGCGCGGCGATCACGTCGGCGCCGCCATCAAACTTTTGCCAGGCGATCTTGGCTCCGGTGACCTTTTCGTAGGTGCCATCCGCCTGCGGCACCCGAGACGGCTCGACGATCGGTTGGTAACCGATTGTCAGCGTCGTTTCGGCGGCGTGAGCGGGGAAAGTGGCCTGGCTGGCCAGAAGCAGGGCCGCACTTGCGGCAAGAAGGGTGCGTCTGCGGATCGTCATTGTGTGCTCCTCAACGGTTGGGTCCTGGCCCCGCTGCGGAGCCTCATCACAATGCTGATTAAAAAGGTGGATTTTATATAGATAATTTATTTCCGCATTTCTCTGAACCGCAGTGGTCCCATTCCAAAATAGAGCCGTTTCGGCGCAGCTTCGTGCGCCTGCCGGGGCCTTGCCGAGAGGCTAGAGATCAAGGCCGCCGTAGCGGCCGTTGTGGTAGACGATCGGCTCGCCGGAACCCGCGCTGATCGCCACGACCCGGCCGAGGATGATGGCGTGGCTGTGGCGCTCGATGATTTCCTCAACCTCGCAGTCGATCGCGGCCAATGCCCCGCTCAACGCTGACGCGCCGCTTGCCAGCCGAACCCAGTCGGCTCCCTCGTAGCGGGCAGGGCCCTTGGCTCCATCCAGGCCGGAGAAGCGCTCCGCCACCCTCTGGTGCTCTCGCGAGAGGACGTTGACGCAGAAATGCCGGTAGCGCTGGATGATCGGCCAGGTCGAAGACGTCCGGTTGATATTGACGATCATGGTCGGCGGGTCCACCGACAACGCCGTCGCCGAGGTGACGGTAGCTCCCGTCCGGTCGTCCCCGATGCCGGCAGTGATCACGGAGACGCCCCCTGAGAAATTGCGCATCGCCACCTTGAGGGCGGGCGCCGTGATCGGTTCGTAGCCGTTGCTGGTTGGAATACTTGCGTCGAATGCTGGAGATGCGGCGAGCGCGATCGTCATGGCCAGTCCCTCGAAAATTTCGCCTAATTCCCGATCGCAAACCGGCGATACGAGAAAAATTTTTCCTCGCATCAAAAATGATAGCCTGATTTTTGATTGTCAATAAATTTTATAGAGTTTATGTTTTTTGCAGTCGGCAAGGCGATCATGGCTGCCGAAACGAACTTACGAGGAGGCATTTGCCGATGAACACTGCGCCCGTAAAAATCCCCGAAAAGATCAATGTTCTCTGGTTTCTGCCGACCCATGGCGACAGCCGCTATCTCGGCACAGCGCGCGGCGGCCGCAATGTCGATATCAACTACCTGAAGCAGGTGGCTCAAGCGGCCGATTCGCTCGGCTACTACGGGGTTCTCATCCCGACGGGGCGCAGCTGCGAAGACAGCTGGGTGGTAGCCTCGGCACTAGCGCCGCTCACGGACAAACTGCGGTTTCTGATTGCGGTGCGGCCAGGCCTTCTATCACCGACGCTGGCGGCGCGCATGACGGCGACGCTCGACCGGCTCTCGAATGGGCGGCTTCTGATCAACGTCGTCACCGGTGGCGACCCGATCGAAAACAAGGGCGACGGTATCCACCTCTCGCACACCGAGCGCTACGAGCTGACCGAGGAGTTCCTCAACATCTACAAAGCCGTGCTTCGCGGCGAAGAAGTCGATTTCAAGGGAAACCACTTCGATATCGAGGGCGGGAAGCTCCTGTTCCAGCCGGTGCAGAAGCCGCATCCGCCGCTCTATTTCGGCGGCTCCTCAGGCAAGGGCCAGGAAGTGGCGGCGCGCACGATCGACAAGTACCTGACCTGGGGCGAGCCTGTCGAGGACGTTGCCAGGAAGATTGCCGAAGTTCGTGCGCTCGCCGATGCCGAGGGCAGGGACGTGACCTTCGGCATCCGCCTTCATGTGATCGTGCGCGAAACCGCCAAGGAGGCATGGCAGGCGGCTGACGAACTGATACAATATGTCGATGACGACACGATTGCCGCCGCACAGAAGGTGTTCGAGCGTATGGATTCGGTTGGTCAGAGCCGCATGAGCCGCCTGCATGGCGGCCGACGGGACAAACTTGAAGTCGCTCCGAATCTCTGGGCCGGGGTCGGCCTGGTGCGCGGCGGCGCGGGCACGGCCCTTGTCGGCGACCCCGACCAGGTGAAGGCTCGCATGGAGGAATACCGTCAGGCGGGCATCGATAGTTTCATCCTGTCCGGCTATCCGCATCTGGAGGAGGCCTATCGTTTCGGTGAACTGGTGCTGCCGAACCTGCCGCTTGCCCATGCGGTTCCGGCCCGCGAAGCGTCGATCAACACCGGGCCGTTTGGCGAGACGATTGCCGGCGATCATCGTCCGAAACTGAAGGTTTCCCAATCGTGACAGGACCGACGCGCCGAACCGTGATCGCAATCGTCGGCGGCGGCTTCACCGGTGCGGCGGTCGCTGCAAATCTCGCGCGGAACGCAGCAAGCGACGGCGCGAGCATCATCGTCTTCGAGCCGCGGGCGCGCCTCGGCGCGGGCCTCGCCTATGACACGGACAATCCTGCGCACCGTATCAATGTGCCGGCCGCGCGCATGAGCCTGATCCCCGATGATCCCGACGATTTCCTCAACTGGATGGCTGCAAAAGGTGAACCGCGCAGCGATCCCGAGGCTCTGGCGGTCGATGGCAATCTCTATCCGCGCCGAGCGGTCTTTGGTCGCTACGTCTGCGAGTTCGTCGCACCGTTCCTGAAAAGTGGAAGGGTCGAGCATCGGCGCGAACGTGTCGCGCATATCGAGCGCCACGGGGATCGTTGGCGTCTGAGTAGCTCAGCCGGCACCGAACTGCTGGCCGATATCGTCGTTATCGCCACCACCCATCCGGCGCCCTGTGCCCCCCGGCGCCTGGATCAGGCACTTGACGGCCACCCGCGCTATGTGACCGATTCCACGGTCGCAGGTGCCTTGGCTTGCATCCGCACCGATGATCACGTCCTTGTCGTCGGAAACGGGCTGACGGCAGCCGACGTGATTGCCTCGCTGGGGCTCGCCGACCATCGCGGGCCGGTCGTCGCCCTTTCACGCCGGGGCTTGCGGTCACGCGGCCATGCCGCAGTGCCCCAGGAGCCGTTCGGCGATTTCACCAGCGACCCGGTGCGAACCGCGCTCGAACTACTGAAGCGGGTCCGACGTGCCGTGCAGGACGCGGCAGACATCGGTACGAACTGGCATGGGGTTTTCGACGCGCTTCGCAGCCAGGGTGGCCAGATCTGGCGGGCCCTGCCGGTGGCGGAGCGCCGCCGCCTCGTGCGCCATCTGCGTCCCTTCTGGGACGTTCACCGTTTTCGCGTGGCGCCGCAGATCGATGGAAGGATCCTGCATGGGCTGGAGCAAGGGCGGCTCCGAATTCTCGGAGCTTCGATCGAGGAGGTGGAGAGACGCGGTCATGTCATCGCCGTCGATATCCGTCACCGACACACCGGTCACCGGGAGCGCCTGCTGTTCGATGCCTGTGTGGTGACGACCGGCCCGGCCCATACCGGCATCCTCTCGAGCCAGGGCTGGCTTGCAGACCTTGCTTCACAGGGATGGCTACGTTTGGATGACGTGGGTTTGGGGCTCGCCTGCGACGAGGCAAGCCGCGCGATCGGGGTGAACGGCACGGCTGAGCCATCGCTGATCGTTGCCGGACCGCTGGCGCGCGGTACCTTCGGTGAACTCATGGGCCTGCCACAGGTCAACGATCACGCGATTTTCGTCGCCGAAGAGATTGCAGGCATGCTGCTGAAGCCTGAGCGAAGCGGCCGACGTGTCGCTTCCGTGGCAAAAATCCAGCGAAGGCCGGTAACGACCGTCCGCGGCGCTGCTAGCCATTGACCGGCGTGGTTTCACCATCGAGACGCCGCGACCAGTCCTCGACCATGCGCGTCTGCAGGCGCTTGGCCGCATAGTCCCGCCAACTAGACGGGAGAATGGCAAGATTGGCGATCTCTTCAAGCGCGTGGCGATTGAGCGTATCGACGTAGAGAAAGTGCCAGAGCCGGGCGATCGTCCACTCGGGATGACGGCGCTCGACGAGGTGCATTCGCTCGCCGGCCGAAACCAGTCCGGCTTCGATGACGCGATAGTACCAGCCGGTGCGGCTGGATTGCTGAAGGCGCCGCGCCATGTCGGGCAAGCCGAAGCGACGGTTCAGTTTCCAGCAGGGCTGCCGGCCCTGGCTCACTTCCAGAAGGGCGCCGCCGAGGCGAAACCGATCTCCGACCGCGACATCGCCCTCCGTCAGGCCCAGGGTCGAGAGATTTTCGCCGAAGGCGCCCGGCTGTTTTAACAGCGGTATGAAGCCGATTTCGTCCGTCCAGGCCCGATAATGATCCCGCGGGTAGTGATGTACGGCCTTGTCGACACCGCCGTGCCTTTTGAGATCGCCCTGATGATCGCCGGAAAAGCCAGTGGCACAGAGCTCAACGGCGCCGTCCAGCGGATGTTTGTCGATACCGCTCAGGGTTCCCCGATCGTCGATCGGCGCGAGGCTGCCGACGAGCAAGGCGTCGAGCGTGATCGGCTGCCGATCAATCATCGATCTGCTCCAGCCAATCGCCAATCATCGCTGCGGCGGCGCGCTTCAGACCGGGGCCGAAGCGCTGGGCATCGGCACGAAGATCCGGCACGCTCAATCCTGCTGCCGCCAATTCGCAGGCATGGCCGACCAACCAGCGTTCGAAGGCAGCACCCGTTTCAGCCTCAGGATGAAACTGCAGGCCGAGGACCTTCCGTCCACGCATGAAAGCCTGCTGTGCGATCTGCGGCGTCGACGCCAGCAAGTCAGCGCCGGGCGGCAGGTCATAGGTGTCGCCATGCCAGTGCAACACGGAAATGTCGGCGAGATGACGGAGAGGTGAGGCGAGGCCTGAAGCAGAGAGGCTCAGCGGCGAAAAGCCGATCTCCTTGATGCCGGAGGAATAGACGCGAGCATCGAGCGCCCGAGCGATCAGTTGCGCACCCAGGCAAATGCCAACGGTCGGCCGATCGGCAGCAAGACGCGCTTGCAGCATCGCGACCTCGTCCGCAACGAAAGGATAGGTCGTATCCTCATAGACGCCGATCGGGCCACCGAGCACGATGAGAAGGTCCGGTTCGGGCGGATCGAACGAAAGATAGTCTGCATCGCCGACATCTCGATACTCGATATCAAACCCTGCCGCGTGCAGCGGAGCCGCAAAGGTGCCAAGGTCTTCGAAATGCACGTGCCGCACGGCAACGGCCTTCTTTGCAGTCATCATCCGTCTCCTCTAGCGGCGTCCATCATGCGTGTCGGGGACCGAGCAGCCGTCGCTCGTGCACCCGAGCGTTTCCGGACCTGCTGCGGCGAAATTCGGGATCGGCGCGGCGAGCAACGTGGCAAGGCGGGCGCCGATGACCATGTCGTCTTCGATCCCGAAGCGATGATGTTCAACGTGACCGTCACGGCCGATGATGATCGCTGTTGGCGTGCCGCGCATGCCGTAGCGCTCCATCGTCTTCGGTATTGGCCCTTCATCCGATGGTTGATCGACGGCGATCGGGAAGGTTAGGCGGTATTCGTGAATGAAGGCCTTGAGCGCGTCCGGCGTCATGACCGCGTGATGCTCGAACACGGAATGCAGGCCGATGACCTGCAGGTCGGTCTCGCGAAAGACGGTCTTGACGCGCTGAGTCTGCGGCAGGCCGTGCGATACACAGGCGGGGCAGAGCATCTGAAAGGCATGGAGGAAAACGACCCGGCCGCGCAGCCGTTCGAGGCTGAAGGGCGCAGGCGTATTGAACCAGGTCGAAACGGCGAGTTCCGGGGCGGCGATCCGATAGTTGCTGTTCATTGTCATCTCCGGAGATGGCCGGACGGGCGCTGCCGTCCGGCCGCCTTGTCAGGCCGCTTCGCGAACGAGCTTCACACCGGGGAAATCGACCGGTACGGCAAGCGCGACGTTGATGTAGTTCGTGAAGAGATTGAGCGCGACATGGGCGATGATCTCGACGACATCCTGATCGTCGTAACCGGCATCACGCAGCGCCCGCACTTCGGCATCAGTGATGTGGCCGCGTGCTTCGACGAGTTTTTGGGCGAAGGTCAACGCCGCCGCCGTCTTCGGGTCGGACGACTTGCCCCGTTGCGCATTCGCCATTTCTTCCGCGGTCGCCCCGGCCTTGCGGCCAAGCGCGGTATGGGCGGCCAGGCAATAGTGGCAATCGTTGCGGTCGGCGACGGCAACGGCGATCTGCTCGCCGAGCTTGGCGCCGAGACGGCCGTTTCCGAGCGCGCCGAAAGAACCCCACATGCTGGCAAGGGCAGCCGGCGAGTTGGCGACCGCCCGGAACATGTTGGGGGCGATGCCGAAGGCGGAGCGGATCTCGCCAAGCAACTCGCCACTGGCGCCGGTTGCCGAATTGGGGTCAACTAGATTAATTCTGCTCATGGTTTTCTCTTTCTATTTGCGTGGAGGGAGAAAATTGCCGGTCCGCCGATGGCAGTCGTCGGACCGGCGCCGACATCATCGGCACCCGCTCGCGGTACTGAGAACGGTGCTCGCGGGCTCCGATGTTGAAGCTGGTGGCGAGAGCATGGCCGCTCGCTCGGTCTTGCGCCGGGCTCGGCTGCCGGCGCGTGTGTTTCCTTTCATTCTCATTTCAGGCCGCGCCCCGGTTGAAAACCCGCCAGGCAGCGTCCCGGTCCGCATCGTCGGCGCTTTCAAATTCACTGCAGTCGACGCGTAACTCCGCCGGCCCGAATGCGGCATCGACGAAGGCGCAATGGTGCGGTGCCTTCGGATCGTCGTAGACATGGGGGCGGAAGTAGCGACAGTTGACGCACATGCGCTATTCCGGAATGGCGCCAGCCGACTGCAGGCGGCGGATGATCCTGACGAGATGCATCAGCAGGTCCTCCTGCTCAAGCTTGGAGAGGCTCGCGATGGCGTCCTCCGTGGCCGATGCCAGTTGACCGGCCTGGCGAACCGCGGCCTCGCCCTGCAGCGTCACGGCCACTGAAAGGGCCCGCGCGTCGTTGGGGTCGGCCCGTTTCTCGACAAGCCCCTTGCGCAGGAGCGCATTGACCGAATCCGTCGTCGTCGGCTGGCTGACGCCGAGATAGGCGGCGATCTGTTTGACGCGCATACCGCTCCGGTCGCGGGCGACGAGAAAGGTAAGTATCTGCAATTGCGTCGGATTGAGGCCGATCGCCTCGGCGGCCGTCCAGGCCTCGCTGCGCATGGCCGTTGCCACGCGCGATAGCCCGTCACCAATCCGGCCGACCAAGGTGGGTGTATTGCCAGGTTCGTTGCTCATGGTGTCATTAGTATAGGAATCCTATGTATTGTCAACGAGCGTTAGAAAAGCGCTGCGAATTTGACGCGCATCAAAGTAGAGGGGGCAGCGCGGGCCTATTTCTCTGCTCGAACAACCCGAGCCACGGGCTGGTCGCTCAAATGGAGAAGACGATGTTGAATGCAATCAAGAGCGGATTGGGTATCGCCATCGCGGCAATGCTTGTCGCAGCACCTGCAGCCGCCGCAGACTTCGAAGTGCACATGCTGAACAAGGGCAAGGACGGTGCGATGGTGTTCGAGCCGGCGTCGCTGAAAGTTGCGCCCGGCGACACGGTCACCTTCATCCCGACCGACAAGGGGCACAATGTCGAATCCATCAAGGGCATGATCCCGGATGGCGCCGAAGCTTTCAAAAGCAAGATCAATGAAAACTACAAGGTGACCTTTACCGCTCCCGGGGTCTACGCCGTCAAATGCACGCCGCACTACGGCATGGGCATGATCGGCGTTGTCCAGGTCGGCGACGCTCCTGCCAACCTTGACGCCGTGAAGGCTGCCAAGAATCCGAAGAAGGCGCAGGAGCGCCTGGATGCCGCCTTGGCGGCGCTCGGAAACTAAGCGCCTGGCTACGCTTCGGAGCGGGGTGGGGACAGGCCGCTCCTGGCGACCGCGCACTGGGTGAGGCGCGACGCCATCATGCGGAACCAATGCGAAGGCTTCGCGTTGGTTCCGCATGGATCAGATCACTGCCGAGTTGTTCCCGCCTTCACAGATTCCCTATCCCGTCATATTTGCGCGCATCCTCGGTGCGCTGTTTTTAGGTGCCGTCATCGGCTTCGAGCGCGAGGCAAAGGCGCGGCCGGCGGGGCTCAAGACCCATATGCTCGTCTGCCTTGCCGCCTGCACCTTCGGCATCATCTCGCTCGAAAGCGTCCGTCTCGGGGGTTTCTTCGACGATCGCGTCCGCCTCGATCCGTTGCGGGTTGTGGAAGCGGTGACGGCGGGCGTCGCCTTTCTCGCCGCCGGCACCATCGTGCTTTCCAGGGGTGAAGTTCAGGGGATAACGACTGGCGCCAGCCTGTGGCTCGCGGGGGCCATCGGTCTTGCGGTGGGCTTCGGTCAGTGGGTTGTTGCCGGTTTTGCAGTTGCCTCCGCCTTCTCTGTCCTCTTCGTCATCGGCTCCATCGAGGCGCGGGCCATGCCCCACCAAAGGCCGGACGTCGAACCACAGGACGAGGCGAGCAATACCCAGGCCAGGCGTTAGGATTGACCTTCACGCGATTTGATCGAGCGCCCGGTCATCTCAAAAAGTTATCAATTTGCATGAGTTAACGACGATACTATTCTGATGTTTATAGATATTATCGATTGCTGTACGAGATCGTTTTCCCAGCTCATTCTCGTCAAATCCCAGGCCGACAGAGCGTTATGCAGGGAAAGATTCTGGCGCGCCGGAAGCGTGCTGCTTCTCGTCCGCATGGCAGCGATCGGCCTCACCGAAAAATAGAATATACCTATCTAAACAATATATTGCGCCATTTATCTCATCTAATTTGTGGCACGATGGCCGAAAGCGCCGCGCGTGGACGGTTTGAGCACAGCGCGCTCCTGGTCGATGGCGGATCGCACCAAATCTGTTCGGCAATTCCTGCCGAAACCGCTAAAGTCGACAGACGCTATATCAAGGAAGGTTCGATGGACTCCACCGGTTCCCTTGCTGCCAAATTGCTATCGGCGACGCTGTTGTTCGACCAGACGTCTTTGTCCGCATTGGAGGCTTTGGCCGCCAACTCCGATCGCAGGATCTTGCGCCGCGGCGAAGTTCTCGTTCGTGAGGGAGACCGCTCGGACCGGTTCTTCGTCGTTCTGTCGGGCCGCTTCACGGTGCACCGGGAGGGAACTGCCCAGCCTGTCGCCGAGATCGGCCAGGGCGAGCTTGTCGGTGAGGTCGGCTTCTTTGCCGCGCTGCCCCGTATTGCCACCGTGATTGCAGCGCGTGATTCCATCGTACTCGAGATTCGCGACGACCAGTTCGAGAGGGCTGCCAAGGCGTTGCCCAGCCTGCGCCAGTCGGTGACGACGTTTCTCGCGCGCCGGTTCGCCATGCAGTCTCCAGCGCCGGCGCATACCAAGCATCCCTGCAGGCTTCGGACGCTGGCGATCGTTCCTGCGGGCCGCAGTCGTATTTCCCCTGATTTCATCGCACAGCTCCGTACCGCATTTGCTGCGGACAAGCGGGCCGTGTTCCTGACGCGAAGGGATCTCGAAGACCGCTTCGCCAGGCTTCCGATCGACGATCAGCCGGTGCTCGACTGGCTGAACCATCTCGAGATCAAGGCGGATATCATCGTTTATGTCGCCGATGACGAGCCAAGCGACTGGACGCGTGTGTGTATCCGCCAGGCTGACAACGTCCTGCTGTTTGCCGATGCATCCGACCCGCCGGGCCTCAGCCCCTGCGAGGCGTTGGCGCTCTCGGTCCATACGCCGTCCAACCTTCGGCTTGTGCTTGTTCACCGGACGCGCGCGGCAACGGTTACCGGAACTGCCGCCTGGCTCGACGCACGGCCCGGCGTTCGCCAGCATCACCACGTTTCGCTGGAAGATCGGTTGGATGTCGAACGTCTGGCCCGTTTCCTCTCAGGTAAGGCCAGGGGCTTTGTCGCTGCCGGCGGGGGCTCGCTCGGCTGCGCGCATATCGGTGTCTACAAGGCATTCGTCGAGGCGGGTGCGTCCTTCGACTATCTTGGCGGCACCAGTTCCGGAGCCGCTATCATGGCTGGCTTCGCCAGCGGATTGGACGCCGACGCCATCGATCGGGGAACACACCTCATCTTCGTCAAGAGCCGCGCGTTTCGTCGCCTCACCTTGCCGCAATATGCGCTGCTCGATCACAAGGTGCTCGACCGCACGCTGCACGCGGAATATGGCGACGTTCTGATCGAGGACCTCTGGCTTCCGTTCTTCGCTCTATCGACCAATCTCAGCAGCCGGCAGGCGCATGTCCATCGCCGGGGAAAACTTTGGCAGGCTGTCAGGGCGTCAGGCTCGATCCCCGGCGTCCTGCCGCCGTTCTTTACGGCCGAAGGCGATATGCTTGTCGATGGGGCCATCATGAACAATCTGCCGCTGGAGCAGATGAAAGAACTCAAAACCGGCCCCAATGTGGTCGCGAGCCTGGGATCCGACGGACCACGGAAGCATCATGTCGACTATGACAGTATTCCGGGAGCGTCCGAACTGGCGGTGCGGATGCTCACACCCTTCGGTCGTGCCAACCTGCCGAAGGTCCCGAGCGTGATCCAGGTGATCACGGCGAGCGTGCTGGCCCACAGGCCGGAAGAAGTCATGCTCGGTGAATGCGACCTGCTCGTCTCCCCGCCAATTTCGAGCGCAATCGGGTTCATGGACTGGAGCCGGCATTCCGAGCTCTACGTCGAAGCTTACGACTGGACGAAACGATGGATCGAGGGCCGCCTCAGCGAGAGCGACCCGAAGCTGCTGCAGATACTTGGCATTCCGTCTGGGCACGAGCTATCGCAGGCAATCGGTAGCAGGGGCGTATTCGGTGGTTGAAAATGTGGCGGTGAAACGTGATTGTCTTGGAGTTCCGCGTGAATATCATCGCTCATTCCGAATTGTCACCGTCCTCTTGCGGTTGTAGTATTTTAGGATAGCCTTGTGGGGGATTGGCCCGCATCGGCTATTCCGTTTGGTGGTGAGAAAGATCAATAAATAGAGAGCCCTCGGACAGGCAGCGGCTCGAATTCGAAATGCTTCGTCCCCGGATTGGTATGCCGATCGGGTTCCCTTGGATGTACCTGCGGGACGTCTTTGGCATACGGCGCACGGCAAGCGTGTGCCCCGCCACAGTGTTCCCATTTGCCTGAAGTGGATCGACACGATGCCTGAGAAAAAAGATCTAGACCCGACCGCAAAGCCCTTAAGCGCCCAAGATCTGAGAAAGCAGATGCTCCAGCGCGAAATGGAGGAGATGGACAAGGAGCGGCGGCTGAAAGCCCTCGAAGAACAGAAGCATGCCGACTTTGCCGCTGATTTTCTCAAAGAACATGTGACGGAAGAGGAAATTGGTATCGTCCGCCGCCTTGTCACAAACGCCGTCAAGGCCGGTAAATTCGAGGCGTTGGTCTATAGCTTCCCCTCCGAGCTTTGCACGGATAGCGGACGCGCCATCAACAGCGCTGACCGTGACTGGCCGCAGACCCTGCAGGGCAAGGCGAAGGAATTTTTCGATCGCTATCAGACATACGGCAAGCCGCAGGGCTATAAGCTGAAGGCGATGATCATCAACTTTCCGGGCGGTGTGCCCGGCGATGTCGGGTTCTTCCTGAACTGGGCTCCGGACAAGGCCTGAAGCTTGTCGCGCAAAAGTGCGCAGCGGTTTTGCGACAACGACATGCGAAATATCAAGAACTTAAAGCGCAAGGAGCGAATCTGAAAGATCGCGACGCGCTTTAGGCGCGACCATACCCGGTGTCGAATGACCCGCCGGCATCGGTGGTTCCGCATTCCTACTATCAGGGAACGCTCAACCGTTTCTGTAAGCCCGCGCCAGAAGGCGCGGGCTTATCAGCCTTAGAAAACGTCAGGTACGGTTCTGCGAATGTGATCGTCGTCTGCGAAGCCGCCCGGTCGCTTCTGGCGCTTGCCGAGGTCCGGTTCGGAAAACTTCACGCGCTCATAGGGGATCGAGGCGAGAATATGCGAGATGCAATTGATCCGCGCCCGCTTCTTGTCGTCTGACGGTACAATCCACCAGGGCGCATACTCCGTGTCCGTCATGCGGATCATCTCGTTATAGGCCCGGGTGTAGTCCCACCAGCGCTGATAGGATTCGACATCCATCGGGCTGAGTTTCCACTGGCGCAACGGGTCTGCGATGCGTTGACGGAACCGGCGCTCCTGTTCCTTCTCGCTGACATCGAGGAAGTATTTCAGCAGGACGATGCCGCTTTCGACCATTGCCGCTTCGAAGCGGGGTGCGAGTTCGAGGAAACGTCGGGCGCTGTCATCCGAGCAAAAGCCCATGACGCGTTCCACGCCCGGGCGGTTGTACCAGGACCGGTCGAAAATCACCACTTCGCCGGCCGCCGGCAGGTGTTGAATGTAGCGTTGCATGTAGATCTGCGATTTTTCCCGCTCCGTTGGCGCGGGCAGGGCCGTGACCCGGAAGACACGGGGGCTGACGCGCTCGGTAAACCGCCTGATCACGCCGCCCTTGCCAGCGGCATCGCGTCCTTCGAAGACAATGACGATGCGGGCGCCGGTCTTTTTAACCCAGGCCTGCAGGTGTGCGATCTCTTCCTGCAGCCGGGCGAGTTCCTTGGCGTAACCACTGGATGATCGTTCCTCTGATGCCGCTGCTTCGGCAGCGGCGCCGTTCTTTTCCTTATTCTTTTTCTTGCCTTCGTGTTTTCCCATCGTTCCCTCCCGTTTCGATACTGCGCGCTGTTTTCATGGCGTCGGAGTTCGCAGTGATTTCCCCGTCCGCCGTCTTACCTTCGCCGTATCGGGCCTCGTAGGCGTCGAGCGCGTCCTCCATGCCCTCGAAGACCATGCTCGGGCCAATTCTTTCGATGATGCCCGCCCGGTCGAGGAGGGCGCGGGCATCCGTGTGCAATTCCGCCAGGCCGAGCGCAATGTCGCGCGCCTTTAGTTCGTCGGCCAGTTCCCCGAGCATCTCGGCGGCGGTGCTGTCGATCTGGGGGATCGCACTGGCATCGATGACCAGCCAATGGGCCGGCGGCGGCAATTCGTCGGCAATGGCCGTCAAGCGCTCCCGCACATAGTCCGCATTGTAGAAAAGCAGGCTGTCCTGGATCATGCAGGCGCCGAAGCCCGGCACAGGACGTGCATCCGGTGCGCGATGCAGCTTATAGAAGCCGTCCCGACCAGGAATCCTGCCGAGTAGGGCGTCGTGCGGATACATGGCCTGCAGCAGCAGATAGATCAGCGTTGCGGCAATGGCGATGACCACGCCGTTCAAGACGCCGAGCCCGATCGGTCCCCACAAGGCGATCAGCGCGAATACGAATTCGATCCGGTTGACGCGCCATATGCGCCTCAGGCCTTCGAGGTCGATCAAACTGAGTGCGGTTGCCGCGAGAATCGCACCCAACGCGGCGATCGGCAGGATGCGCAGAACGCTGCCGAGAAACACAAGCACCGCCATGAGGGTCGCGGCCGCGACCAGGCTTGCGATTTGTGAACGACCGCCGACGGCAAAGTTGACGGCGGTGCGGGAATCCGAAGCCGTGACCGGAAACGTGCCGAACAGCCCGGCGGCGAAGTTTGCCGCACCGAAGCCCGTCAGTTCACGGTTCGGATCGACGCGGTAGCCGCCGAGCGTTGCGAAACTACGCGCGGCAATGACACCGGAGCCGAAGCTGACGAGGAAGATGGCGGCTCCGCCGGTCAGCAAGGCATCAATCGGCAGGTTCCCAATGCGCGGCAGGACGAGCGACGGCAGCCCTTGCGGTATGTCGCCGACGACCGCCATTCCGTGTCCCTCGAAGTCAAAGAGAAAGGAAAGCAGCACAGCCAAAAAAACGACTATTACCGGGCCAGGTATGGGCGAGCGATAGATGCGGGCCACTTGCAAGAGTGCAAAACAGGCCAAGGCGAACGCCAGGGTGGGCCAATGGATCGAACCGGCTTGCCGCAGGAGTTCGAGCACAGGTGATACCAAGCCCTCGGACTCGATATTGACGCCGGTAAAGCGCTTGATCTGCCCAACCAGGATCGACAGCGAGATGCCGGCGAAAAAGCCGGTCAGGATCGGGCGTGACAGAAAGGTCGCCAGCACCCCGAGCCGTACAAGGCGCGCAATCAGGCATAGGATGCCGACGATCAGCGCCAGCAGCGCGGCTGCTGTCACGCGGTCGACCGTCGCGCCGGATGTAGCGAATACCGTTGTCAGAACCGCTGCCAACACGGTCATCGTGGCAGCGTCCGGACCAACGATGAGCTGGCGCGACGGGCCGAAGACCGCATAGGCGATGAGCGGCGTGATGCTGGCATAGAGGCCGGTTTCGGCGGGCAGTCCGGCTATGGCCGGGTAGGCGATGGCGCTGGGAAGGCCAACGGCGGCAATTGCAAGTCCGGCGGAGATATCGTTGCGTAGCCATCCGACGCGGTAACCTTCCAGGTTCGCGAGCAAAGGCAGGCGAGGCAGAGTAAATGCCATGCTCGGGCCCCCGGACTATGCCTCCTCTAGCCGGCAACGATTCCGCGCCGAACAAGAGGGCCAAACGAATGAACCATAGCATCGCGAATATTAGAGATGCAAAACTTTTCGTTTTGCCTGGCCACGCACGATGCGCAAAAGTTGCAGCGTCCGCTCAGTGAAAGCCTCCACAACGTGTGCCTGATACTGATCTCACCGCGGAGCGGCTTGAGACCGCTCGTCTGCAGATGCGCCTACGCCGGACACCCGAAGCCCAGGTCGCCTTAATTGGACGCGCGCGCCCGCCCCGCAGGATGCCCGAAGGGCGGTGAGGGCGGGCTCTATCCCTTCACGTATCGCGGGCTCTCAACGATCCTTCCATCCCGAATGCGCATGTTAACTCCGCGAACCCGGTCCGTCTCGTTTTCGCTTCAACGCAGCTGCCGGCGGATGATCCCGCGGTCGTTGCTGGCCTGCTCGAAGTCGCATATCTGGACGATCCGACGCGAATTCCTGCCTTGGTCGACGAAGCGCTGGAAAGGCTGCTCGTCCGGCGCAAAAGTCAACATAGCGCGTGAGCGTGCCTGCGAGATTTCCCGCCGGCGAAGGGCGTTCCGCAACGCGGGTGTCGCCGGATTGCAAGGCTTCCGTGACAGAGCGCTGCGCGCAACTGAGGCGCAAGATGGCGCACCACACCGAACGGCGCAGTCCATGGAAATGCCGTCCGGGCGTCGCGGTTAAACCTTGGGCATGACGCCTTTGTTGACCAGCCATGTCTCGAAGGTGCCCGGGCATCCTTCGTTGAGCCATCTTCCCCGGTAAGAGAAACCGGGGGTGGCGCGTCCGCCGCTGACGAAGCCTTCGTCGTAACGACCGATCGCACCAACTGTTTTATGCATCTTTCCGGGATGTTTCTTCTTGGCCTTTGAGAATTTCACTGGATACCCCCACGCATTACAACCGTGAAGTCACAGCGTCTCACAGTGCACGCAGCCGTCAAGGATTAGACAAATGCGTAAATGGGGTTAGAAAACTGGCCAAGTGCCGCTCCGCCGATAGCCACATGCGGAAGCCTGCCGCGCCGACAGGCTTCACATCGTTCTCGGCTCCGAAGAGTTCGGGCCACGGTTCGACCGTAGTCCGTATTCGTGGTTGCCGAATTCATCCTAATTGCCCCCGGATAATCCGCCGCCGCTGGCGGTGATGGTCTGGCTGCCTTGATGACGTCCGCGTCGTGCACGACCTTGCCGCCGAGCAGGGTCAGGACGGAGCGGACCGTGTCGATCTCGCCCACCGGCATGGTCATGTGCGGTTTGTCGAGCACGGCAAGGTCGGCGAGCTTGCCCGCGGAAAGCGTACCGCGATCCTCTTCCGGAAAGCCGATCCATGCGGCGCTTCGCGTATAGAGACGAAGCGCTTCTTCGCGCGTCAGCAACTGATCATCCGCCTTTGCACCGTACCTCCGGTCGAACACACCCTGTTCGATCCAGCGGTAATAACGCCGTTTGACTGTCTAATAGGGGCCGAAGCGGTCTTCGGGCATGTCACGCCAGCGGGCACCCGATCGGGCAAGCCACAACACCGCGTCGAAGAACCGGCGCCCGTCGCTGCGCGGGCCGCGCCTGCCTTTGCGACCGCCGGGCGCAAACGGCTTCAGCCGCTCCCACTGATCATCCCTGAGAACCTCACCATCCATCGCCAACCTCCAAAAGTCAGCGTTGAATCTGATCTGCCCCAAAACGGAATCCCAAATGTTAATTCGTCACCACAGCCTAATCCATTCTGGAGGAAATTCTCAGGGGCAGGTCAGGCGGCGCTGAAATAGTTTCTGCATTCGGCTGGAACAGGGCACAAGAGTTTCACTCTCCGTGGGTCGGGGGCCAGTTGCCCGAGTAGACGGTGGCCAGGATGGTCTGCTCCCGGACTTTCTTTATCCGCTTGCGGAACGGATCATGGCTCGCGATTTCGAGCATCAGTGGAAGACGGGCCGAGCGCATCGCATCGCTGAGCCTACGTTTCGGCGGGTCGGCCAGGATTGGCGGTAGATGTCGAGTTGCAGATCCGCTGCTCATTGCAGGCTAAAGCGTTTGGTGACCATTTCTCGCCCGAAGTGAGCAAGCGCTGCCCGACGATCGGGTATCATTGATTAAGCTCTCCATTTGTGCGGCAAGGCGGCTGGCTCAGCTGCGCCCTCAGCCAAGCCGTAAAAACCTTGCCGCAAGGACAGCTCGCATGTCGAGGGCTCGAACGCTTCAGAGAACGCCTCTTCTACCCTAGACGATCAGCGGGGGACCAATGGAAAGCGCGCGCAACGCCGAACCCCACGAGATCGGCAGCGGCGTAGACACTTGTGGGTAAGATCGGCGCCGGGAAGCACTATCACCTCTCGGCCGTGGTTCACCGCACCTGCTCCTGTTGCCACCGCGGCGCCAAGCTCTCAAGCTCTCGCGTTCCCATGATCGACGGAAACCGAGGCTGGAACGTGAGACATCACCTCGTTGACAACGTGCTGTGCAAGATCTGAATGGAGTTGCCCCATAAAAACCGGACAGGATCAGGTTTCTGTTTGACGGTTTAAGAACTCGCGCGGTGATCGATATCCCAAAGCCTTGTGCGGGTGAAGCGTGTTGTAATGCTCGAACCATAAGGGCA